>ERZ773005.34-NODE-34-length-129351-cov-9.485274_pt1 | contig 129351 bp, 112 predicted proteins | sample MGYA00580666_ERZ773005 | MGnify/ENA primary metagenome ERZ773005 (study PRJEB29015, sample SAMEA2737999) | human oral metagenome | biome: human oral; feature: human-associated habitat; material: dental | place: China | collected 2061 ...
GGATTTCAACGTTGACTTCATCTCTGGTGAGTTTGAGTTCCTGAAGCGCAAGCTCTACGGCTGTGTCGACATCAACTCCCCATTTTTCTGAAGTTTTAATCATTATCCTTTCATCCTTGCTTTCTTCATCTTCTCAAGCTGTTTCTCAGCACATCTTCTCTTTTCTTCAAGCTCCTGCTCTTCCTTGAGCTTAGCGCGGAATTTATTCATTCTGATGTTCAAGAAAATCTGAATGAACTGTCCACCTGCCCAATATATAGCAAGTCCAGCTGGGTAAGCTCTAGCAAGCCATAAGATGCTGAGTGGGAAAAAATACTTCATTATCATGTTCATTGATTTTCCCTGGCCACCCATCATTTCATTCTGGCCTGTAAGCTGCTGTGTCATCGCAAAGGAGATGTAAGTTGAAACAGCCGCAGCAATTGGAAGAATCCAAAGGTCAGGCTGTCCGAGGTCTTTAATCCATAGGAATGACTGATGAACTGCGAAAATCATATTCTCATCAGCTATGTACCTCATAGGATTTCTGAGAAGCGTAAAAAGACCCATGATGATAGGTAACTGGATAAGCATTGGAAGACAACCACCCATCGGATTAAAATTCTCTTCCTTGTAAAGCTTAGCCATCTCTTCATTCATCTTCTCTTTGTCATTCCTATACTTCTCCTGAATAGCCTTCATCTTAGGCTGAAGCGAAGACATCGAAGCTGTCGATTTTATCTGCTTGAAGTAGAGAGGATAGAGTAGCAGCTTAACGAGTACCGTTAGTATTATAAGTGAAATACCATAGTTACCAACTAATTTGTAGATAAACGTTAGCAGATAACCTAAAGGCACCGCAATAAATCCCATATTCCGTCCTTTCTTATCTTAGAGGATCATATCCACCGGGATTTCCCGGGTGACATCTCAGTATTCTCTTTATTCCTAAATACGTTCCTTTAAATGGGCCGTACTTCTCGAGAGCCTGTATAAAATACGTGCTACATGTGGGATAAAACCTGCATGTTGATGGAAATAAAGGCGAAATAAATTTTTGGTATCCTCTGATGATAATTATTAATATGCGTTTAATTATGTTCTTTAAAAGCTTTATCATTGTAAAAGCCCTTACTTGTCTAGAAGGTGTTCCGAACGAAGAACCCCGTACATTGACCTTCTAACTTCTTCACACTTGTGATCATTAATAGAATTTCTAGCTATAAAAATCACATCATATCCACTCTTAACTTCGCAGCCAAGTAATCTATAAGCCTCTCTCATGAGTCTTCTGGATCTATTGCGTCTAACACTGTTTCCAACCTTTTTACTAGAAACATAAGCTAATCGCGAATATTTAAGCCCGTTCTTTTTATAGATAATTACCATGAATCTTGAGACTTTAGATTTGCCTTTATTATAGACAACCTTAAAGTCAAGTTGATTCCTTAGCGTTAATTCCCTGAGCATGATCACTTTACCTTCTGTCAGCTATTAAGCTGTAAGGCTCTTTCTGCCTCTAGCTCTTCTTCTCTTGAGAACCTTTCTGCCACTTGCAGTTGCCATTCTTTTTCTGAAACCGTGCTCCTTAAGTCTCTGCCTCTTCTTAGGCTGGTAAGTTCTTTTCATTGTTAGTTTCTCCTTCCATATCAACGTTTGATATAATCTAATATAGTTGTGTCTTCTAAATTCCAAAGGCACATACATCACGATATTATACTTTCAAACCATAACAAAGTCAATGTACACACCATTTTGACGGTGTTCTTTAGAAAAAAAATAATTTAAAATTTTTTAAAAATTTCTCACATACTATATTTAGTGGTAGCTTTAATTTATTAACAAAGTTATCCACAACATGTGTATAACTTTATTTTTGTTAGGTGTTAATACAGTGATTTTATAGGATACAGCATTATTGCTGTTGTGGATTTATTTGTGTAGAATATGTTTATTCACATAGGAGGGAGTATTTTGGACAATAACAAGATATGGGATTCGTTCATAGAGAAAATTAAAAAGTCCACGAGCAAGCTAAGTTTTGACATGTTTTTCTCTGATTTATCTCTTTACAAGCTTGATGTTGATAATAAGACAATTTATATCCAACTCGAAGACATCAGTATTATAAAATTTCTTAGAGAGAAATACATCGTTCAAATAGAAGATATATTCTCGAGAATGCTCGGAGATGATTTTCAGGTTGTCATAAAATCCAAAGACGAATATAAGAGCAATAAGATTGATAAGAAGAAAAAGGTTAGAAAGTCGCTCTACAAGGATAATTCTAAGCTTTTTAATCCTAAATTTAATTTTGAAAACTTCGTGGTTGGTGGCAACAATAGATTCGCATATGCCGCATCTCTTGCTGTTGCCGAGTCACCTGCGGAAGCTTACAATCCTCTTTTTCTATATGGAGGGTCCGGTTTAGGTAAGACTCATCTCATGCAAGCCATTGGAATTCAAGTTATCAGGAATGATCCTACTTCAAATGTTCTTTACATATCTTCCGAGACTTTCACAAATGAACTAATTGAGGCTATTAACACACAGAATACCAATCAGTTTAAAGAAAAATATAGAAATATAGATATACTTCTCATAGATGATATACAGTTTTTGGAAGGTAAGGAAGCCACACAGGAAGAGTTCTTCCATACCTTTAACACCTTATATGAGAATAACAAGCAGATTGTAATATCTAGTGACAGACCACCGAGCAACCTGCAAAAGCTCGATGAGAGATTAACCACTAGATTTGGATTTGGAATAACAGCTGACGTTCAGCCTGCTGATTTTGAAACAAGAGTAGCGATTCTTAAAAAGAAGATAGAACTTGCTGATATAGAGCTGGATAGTGACATTGAAGAGGTTTGTAACCTAATTGCTGAGAAAATCAAGTATAATATCAGAGAACTAGAAGGTGCGATGAACCGTATGATAAGCTTCTCCGAGATTATGAACAATAAGATAGATCTTGATTTTGCCAAGATAGTTCTAAAGGATATATATAGAGATACAGATAAGGCGATTGCTCCAGAGAGAATTAGATCAACAGTAGCTTCTTACTACGATATCAAGGTGTCAGATTTAGACTCCAAGCGCAGAACTGCTGAAATTGCACTTGCTAGACAGGTTGCTATGTATCTATGTAGAGAGAGTACCGATTTTTCATTCTCTAAGATAGGAGAGATTTTCGGTGGTAGAGACCACTCTACTGTAATGAGCAATTGTAATAAAATACAGACTTTATATCAGAATGATGAGCTAATTAAATACGATATAGATGAGATTAACAAGAAGCTAAAGAAGCACGATTTATAGGGTAAAATCACTTAATTTTTATCAAGTTTATTTATCCATATTTTACTAACTAGTTATCATCTGGGGTTATCAATACACTTTTTGAAATAGATGTTAGATAATACAAGCAAAAAGAAAGTTATCCACATTATCAACAGCCCCTACTATTATTACTAAATATATAATATATAAAAGAAAGGGAATTTCTATGAAAATATACTGCACAAGAAACGAACTTAATAGAGCTATTAATAACGTATCTCACTCAATTCCAACAAGAACACCTTCACCTATATTAGAAGGAATACTTATTGAAACTAAGGGTGACAGAATGTATCTGACAGCAACAGATACAAATATGACTATCGAGTCTAATATACCTGTTGATAGTGAAGGCGATGTTTCATTTGTCATAGAGGAAAAGAACTTTGCTAATATAGTTAGTAAGCTTCCTGAAGAGGAAGTTTTGATGGATTATAATCACGAAAAGAATCAGATTAAGATCAATAGTGGTAAGTCTTCATCTACGTTTAACTGTTTCTCGGCAGATGAGTTTCCAAGATTCAATATTGGAGAGGGTCAGAAAATTATTCTTTCCAAGAAAGATATCAAAAACTTAATTCGTAAGACTTCATTCTCCGCAAGTGCTGACGAGCTTAACGGAGTACTAACGGGTATCCTCATCGAGCTTGATGAAGGAAACCTTCGCATGGTAGCAGTTGATACATTTAGAATGGCTATTTACAATGCAAAGGTAGATACAGATGAGAAGCTCAGCATCGTTGTTCCTGCAAAACTTCTAGGAGAAGTTTCAAAGATTATAAGCGATGATGATAATGACGAGCAGCTATTTATGGAGATTGTGGATAACAAAGTAGTGATGCTTTTCGATAACAACAGAGTAATTTTAAACACACTCAATGGAAAATATATAGACTACAATAGAATTATCAAGACTGATACTAACATCAAGATAAGAACTAGCAGAATAGAACTTATGAAAAGTATAGATAGAGCTGCTATCATAGCTTCTGCTCAAAATAATAATCTTATAAAGATGAAGATTGAGGATAATCAAATTGAAATCACTTCCCTTTCCGAGAAGAGTAGTATAAAAGAAATGGTTGAAATCATGAAGGAAGGAGATAATCTAGAGATTGGTTTCAACTCAAGATATATGATGGATGTGCTAAAGGTAATCGATGATGAAGAAATTATCCTAAATATGAGTGATAGCGTAAAGCCATGCATCATCACTCCGCTAAAGGGAGACACTTATCTATATCTAGTACTTCCTGTAAGAATTAACTAGTAATAGGAAACTGGGAATGAGAGTAAATAATATAAAGATAAAAAATTTCAGAAACTATAGCGATCTCGAAGTAGAGTTCGATAGTAAACGAAATATAATAATAGGTGAGAACGCGCAGGGTAAGACCAACCTCATTGAGGCCATATATCTCTGCGCGTTTGCGCGTTCTTTTCGTACGAGCAATTCGACTGATCTTATTAAGATTGGAGAGGAAAGCTGCAACGTATCTATCGAAGCGGTCAGTGAAGATATAGAAAAAAAGATTAGCATTACGATCAATAATCACGGTAAGAAGATGATTAAGAAAGATAATAAATATCTCAGTAGAACTGCGGAGCTTCTAAATAATCTTGTTGTCGTGGTTTTTTCGCCAGACGATTTAAGAATCATAAAAGACAGTCCAGAAAAGCGCAGAAATTTTATAGATAAAGAGATAAGTCAGCTTAGACCAAGCTATTTCGAAGCACTTCGTAACTATAAAGATGTGCTTAAGCAGAAGAACTCAATTATCAAACAGTTAAAAGCACACGGTAATGAGCCTAAGATGAGAGAAATGCTTGAAATTTACGATATGCAGCTTGCAAAATACGGTAGTGAAATTATCAAAATTCGTCGTGAGTTCGTGGAGATTTTGTCCGAAAAAGCTTCAAAGATACAGAGTAACATCTCCAAGGAAAGAGAAAATCTGGAGATAAAATACGTTGAGTCGGTATCAGCCGAGAATATTCTCGATGAAATCATAAATAACCGTGAACGTGACATCTACAATGGTCACTGCAGCATAGGCCCTCATAGAGATGATCTTGATTTTTATATTAATGGAATAGATGCCAAGAAATTTGGATCACAAGGTCAGCAGAGGACAGTTGCTTTATCACTTAAGTTAGCTGAAATTCAGCTCGCTGAAATGATTTTAGGTGAGAATGCAGTCTTGCTTCTAGATGATGTACTATCTGAACTTGACAGAGAGCGTCAAAGTTATCTGCTAAATGAGATAGAAGATGTTCAGTTATTTCTTACGTCAACAGAGGTTAATTCGGAACTCCTCCGGGGAATGGAAGAAGGTAAGATATTTAATGTAAAAAGCGGTTTACTTGTATAAGTTTGAAACAAAACTAAGGCGAAATAAGTTATAAAATGTAAAAATATCAAAAAAATAAGCGATTTAAGGTAGTTTTATTCCGTAAAAGGGTGAAACTACCTTTATTGATATTTTAAAGCCTCTATGCTAAAATAAATGGGTCAGAAATATTAAAAGGAAGGTCAATATGAGCGCAGAAAATAAGCAAAATAAATATGATGCCTCCCAGATTACCGTACTTGAGGGACTAGAGCCTGTAAGGGTTAGACCTGGTATGTATATCGGTAGTACTGGACCTGCAGGACTTCATCATCTCGTATATGAGATTGTTGACAACTCTGTCGATGAAGCACTTGCTGGGTATTGTAAGCACATCACTGTTACGATAAATGAAGATAATTCAATAACCGTTACCGATGATGGACGAGGAATGCCTGTAGATATTCATCCTAAGCTTGGAATTCCAGCTGTTGAAGTTATTCATACGCAGCTCCACGCAGGTGGTAAATTCGGAGATGGTGGATATAAGGTTTCAGGAGGTCTTCACGGAGTAGGTGCTTCTGTAGTTAATGCACTTTCTACTCACATGATTGTAGAGGTTAAGCGTAATGGCAATCTCTATAAGCAGGAGTATAAGAGAGGAAAGACAGTTACTAAGCTAGAAATTATTGGAACTTCAAAGGAAACGGGATCCAAAACAACTTTCTGGCCAGATGCTGAAATCTTTGATGAGACTGTATTCGATTACGATACTCTTCAGAGGCGTATGCGTGAGATGGCTTTCCTCAACAAGGGACTAAGAATTTCCATCGAGGATAAGAGAGAGGGCAGAGAGAAGAAAGAGAGCTTCCACTATGAGGGCGGAATTATCGAATTCGTTCAGTATCTCAACAAGAATAAGGGAGTTATAAACAATAAGATTTTCTACTTCGAATATGAAAAGGAAGGATACGAGGTAGAGGTTGCTATGCAGTATACAGATAGGTATAGCGAGCTTACGCTTTCTTATGCAAATAATATCAATACTGTCGAGGGTGGTTTCCACTTAGTCGGTTTAAGGGCTGCTCTCACTAGAACTATTAACGATTACGCTAGAAGAACCAAGCTTCTCAAGGATAATGATGATTCACTTCAGGGTGAAGATGTTAGAGAAGGTCTGACAGCAATCGTAAGTGTTAAGCTTACAAATCCTCAGTTCGAAGGACAGACTAAGGCTAAGCTAGGAAATAGCGAGGTTAGAGGGTTTGTTGAGAGCAACATGAACGAGAATCTGTCGTTCTTCTTAGATGAGAATCCAAAAGAAGCAAAGTTAATCGTAGATAAGTGCCTAAAGGCTGCTCGTGCGAGAGAAGCTGCGAGAAAGGCTAGAGAGATTACTCGTAAAACTTCGGTGCTCGAGACAACTTCTTTGCCTGGTAAACTTGCTGATTGTTCGGAGAAGGATCCATCACTTTCAGAGATTTTCCTTGTAGAGGGGGATTCTGCCGGTGGTAGCGCTAAGTCTGGAAGGGATCGTAACCGTCAGGCCGTACTTCCGCTAAGGGGTAAGATTCTCAATGTTGAGAAGGCGAGAGAAGATAAGATTCTTAATTCAGATGAAATTAAGAATATGATAACTGCGTTTGGATGCGGAGTAGGAAGCAACTTTGATATCACTAAGCTTAGGTATCACAAGATTATCATCATGACCGATGCCGATGTCGATGGTGCTCATATCAGGACGCTGCTTCTTACATTCTTCTACAGATTCATGACACCTCTTATCGAAGGAGGATATGTGTATGCAGCTCAGCCACCGCTATTTAGAGTAAAGCAGGGAAAAGAGATTCACTACACATATTCAGATGCTGAGCAGGATAAATTACTAGCTGATTTAAAAGCAAAAAACAAGAATGCTAAGATTGAGATACAGAGATACAAAGGTCTAGGAGAGATGGACTTCAATCAGCTATGGGAGACTACTATGGATTACAATCACAGAACTCTCGTGCAGATCAAGATTGAGGATGCTACAGCAGCGGATGAAATCTTCACAACATTGATGGGAGATAAGGTTCCGCCAAGAAAGAAGTTCATTGAAGACAATGCAAGATACGCAACACTAGATATTTAATGGACATTAAGGAGATATAATGACTACGCTTTTAGAAGATAGTAAAATCATCACTCATGAAATATATGATGAGATGAAGAATTCTTATATCGACTACGCGATGAGCGTTATTGTCGGACGTGCACTCCCAGATGTTCGTGACGGACTCAAGCCGGTGCACAGAAGAATTCTTTATGGAATGAGCATCCTAGGTATTACTCCAGACAAGCCGCACAAGAAATCGGCGCGTATTGTCGGAGAAGTAATGGGTAAATATCACCCTCACGGTGACAGCTCAATATATGATGCAATGGTAAAGATGGCGCAGGATTTCTCGACGAGATATCCACTGGTAGACGGACACGGTAACTTCGGTTCTGTGGACGGAGACGGAGCAGCTGCCATGCGTTATACGGAGGCTAGAATGTCGCCGTTTTCGTTACAAATGGTTCGCGATATTGAGAAAGATACTGTTGATTTTACAGACAACTTCGACGGTGAGGAGAAGGAGCCTGAGGTACTTCCTTCGAGAGTACCTAATTTGCTCATAAATGGATCCAATGGTATCGCCGTAGGTATGGCGACCTCCATTCCTCCTCATAATCTCAGCGATACAATCGATGCTTGTATCAAGAGAATTGATGAACCAAACTGCAGCAATGATGAGCTGATTAAAATTATTAAGGCACCAGATTTTCCAACTGGTGCGAGCATTCTCGGAAGAGATGCGGCTAGAGAAGCTTATGAGACAGGAACAGGAAAGATTACAGTAAGATCCAAGAGCGAGATTGAGGAAACTGCTCGCGGTAGGATGAGAATCGTAATCACGGAGATTCCTTTCCAGGTTAACAAGGCAAGACTCATAGAATCTATGGCTGACCTCGTTCGTAACAAGAAAATCGATGGCATTTCCGCTATTAGAGATGAATCTAACAGAGAGGGAATGAGAATTGTCATAGAACTTAAGAAGGATACTAATCCTAATGTGATTCTCAACAGACTCTATAAGCATACTCAGCTTCAGAGTACTTACAGCATGATTATGCTCGCTCTAGTTAACGGCGAGCCTAAAATTCTCAAGCTGCACGAGATTATTGATGAGTATTTAAAGCATCAGAAAATAGTAATTACTAGAAGAACTAAGTTCGACCTCGCTAAAGCTGAGGCAAGAGCACATATCTTAGAAGGTCTTCTGATTGCACTCGATAATATTGACGAAGTAATCAAGGTTATCCGTTCTAGCTACAACGATGCTAAAGAAAAACTGATGGTGAGATTTGGTCTCAGTGAGATTCAGGCTCAGGCTATCCTAGACATGAGATTGGCTAGACTGCAGGGTCTGGAACGTGAGAAGATTGAGAACGAGCATAATGAACTCATGCAGAAGATTGCTTATTACAAGTCAATCCTCGCTGATGAGCACAAGCTGATGGGAGTTATCAAGGAAGAACTTACCGAAATTAAGCAGAAGTACGGTGATGGCAGAAGAACCAAAATCGTTGCTGATGATGGTGGAATAGATGAGGAATACTTGATAGATGAAGAGGATGTGGCAGTTACACTGACACATCTTGGATACATCAAGAGAGTCCCAGAGAATACTTACAAGGCACAGCGCCGCGGCGGAAAAGGAATAGTAGGACTCACGACTAGAGACTCCGACTTTGTAAAGGATCTCATAATCACGTCGACTCACGACTATCTGATGTTCTTTACAGACTTAGGTAAGGTTTATAAAATCAAGGCTTACGAGATTCCAGAGGCATCTAGAACTGCTAAGGGCACTCCAGTTATCAACTTCTTAAACCTTGATCAGGGTGAGCGAGTAACCGCGGTTATACCAGTTAAGGAATTTGCAGATGACAACTACTTAATTATGGTTACTAGAAATGGAACTATCAAGAAGACTCCTATGTCTCAGTTCGATACTAACCGTAAGACGGGGCTCATCGCTATCACACTTAAGGATGATGACAAGCTCATCTCCGTAAGTCAATCGAGTGGTGAAGAGAGTGTATACGTTGTGACCAAGAAGGGTAAGTCAATCACTTTCCATGAGGATGATGTTAGAAGCATGGGAAGAAGTGCCGGCGGTGTAAGAGCTATCACACTAGATAAGGACGATGAAGTCGTATCTATGGAGCTCGATAGCATAGGTGAGCGCGAACTGCTTGTAATGACTAAGAAGGGCTTCGGTAAGAGAACTAGCCTCGATGAATATAGACTTCAGACCAGAGGTGGAAAGGGAGTTTCGACTTACGATAAGACTAAGTTCTCGAAGACTGGAGAGCTAGTTGGTGCAACACTTGTGAGCAAGGATGATGAGATTATGCTAATCAACTCTAACGGTGTAATTATCAGAATCAGAGCTAACGAGATATCGAAGTCTGGCAGAACAACTCAAGGTGTAAAAATCATGAAGGTTGACTCGGGGGATGAGATCGTATCGTTCGCAAAGGTCCTCGATGAGGACGATGCTTCGAAGCCGGTGACTAAGAAGGAAAAGGCTGATAGTGAGCAGATGACGCTGGTATAAAACAATTATAATTTTGTAATGGCTGAGAAAGAATCTCAGTCATTTTTTTGTTGGGAAATAGCTATTTTATAGGAAATCACAAATTAATTCATGATGCATAGGATTGGACGCAGTTGGTGGTCTAGCAGTTGCAACTACTCTTCAAAGAAAAAGTTATAGAGTATTTAAATAAAAGATAGTAAAATGTTTTAAATCATTGTCAATTAATAATGAAAAGAGGTATGGAAATGAGAAATTCGGAAAATAAAGAAGTAAAACTGAATGATAGTCTATCTTCTTTGAATGATGATACAGGTTACAGCACACCTATTTTCGGTACAGAGACTAGTGGTGTTGCAATGCCAAAGGATAAGATAAATGATGAACCTGTTGCTCCAGGTGTGGCTGCAGAGATGATCAGACAGTATTTGAGTATTGAGGGTAATGCGACTCAGAACCTTGCGACATTTTGTCAGACATATATGGAACCAGAAGCAAAAAAACTGATGGCTGAGAATTTCGAAAAGAATGCGATTGATAAGGATGAATATCCTATGACTGCAGACCTTGAGAATCGCTGCGTAGATATTATTGGAAAGCTTTGGAATGTGGATAAAAAGGAAGAGCCACTCGGAACCTCCACGGTAGGATCCTCTGAGGCATGCATGCTCGGCGGACTAGCTATGCTATTTAGATGGAAAAAACTAGCGGACGCAGCAGGTGTAGATAGATTTACCAAGAGAAGACCTAATCTCGTAATCTCATCGGCTTATCAGGTGTGCTGGGAGAAGTTCTGCCGTTACTGGGATATCGAGATGAGGACTGTTCCAATCGATTTAAATCACTTGTCACTAAATATGGATAGTGTAATGGATTATGTTGATGAATACACTATCGGAATAGTAGCTATATTGGGTATAACTTACACTGGAAAGTACGATGATGTAAAGGCTCTCGATAATCTTGTTGAGAAATACAATAAAGAACATGCTGATATGCCAATTCGTATTCACGTAGATGCGGCTTCCGGCGGTATGGTTGCTCCATTTATCGATCCAAAACTAGAGTGGGATTTCCGACTTAAGAACGTGTGGTCGATAAGCACATCTGGACATAAGTATGGACTTGTATACCCGGGAGTTGGATGGGTAATCTGGCGCAGCAATGAAGCACTTCCTGAGGAACTAATCTTCTGGGTAAGCTATCTCGGCGGTAAAGAAGCAACTATGGCGATTAACTTCTCGCGCAGTGCGTCGCAGATTGTCGGACAGTATTATATGCTACTAAGAAATGGATTTAAGGGATACAAAGAAATCCATGAGCGTACCATCGAGGTTGCTAGATACATGGCTTCCGAGATTGAGAAGATGGGCATATTTGAAGTTCTTGAGAGTGCAGAGCAGATCCCAATCATCTGCTGGAAGCTAAAGGACGATGTCGATATAGAATGGACACTATATGATCTGGCAGATCGTCTCCGCATGCAAGGCTGGATGGTGCCCGCATATCCAATGCCGGAGAATATCAAGGATATCGATGTACAGAGAATAGTGCTTAGACAGGATTTCGGAATGAATCTAGCTATACTTTGCATCAAAAATATGAAGAAACAGATTGAGATACTGAATAACTCCCGTGTAATCGTGCCTAATAGGGAAAACGGTGAAAATAGATACATTTCCAAGGGATTTGATCATAGTGGTAGATAGGAAAAGCATACTGATGGTTTTATTTCTCGTTGTTGGATCAATACCTGTGAGCACTTGGTCAGAAGAAAAAGAGAATAGTTTAAAGGTTAAAATAAAGGTCATAGAGAATGACGGAACAATCATACGTATTGCGCCGAGCAGTATCGAAAGCATTAAAGATAATATAGGATAGATTAATCAACAATTCGTTTATACATCAAAAACCACTGTGCTAAGTGCTACAGTGGTTTTTATATTATCATTTGTTATTTATTAAAATAAATTGTGGATAAAGTAAAAAATAGTTATTTCCAGTAACCCTCTTTTACTAGAACTTTTTCTGTCCAAGCTTCCTTAACCACCTCTGTCCTAACATTCGACTGAATGTTTGAAAATGTACCATCTCATCCAGGTAAATGATTCTTTCGTATATAATTTTGTTGAGCAGAACGAAGCGCATCCATAGATGTAAAAGAACCACCTTTGCATGAATACGTCGTAACTGAGCGTGTTACAGCAGGATGATTTACATACTTATAGACAGGAGGAACCCAGGTTTTCCCTTTATTATCTGAGTTTTTAGTTGTTTTTTCTTTATTAGCTATATTCTTTTTATCATCAATATTATTATTCCCAGACGATTTAGAATTACTAGCACCTTTTTCTTCAGATACACTATTGTGCTCATCTGTTGAATCTATTCTAGTAGCTTTGGCTTTTTTGTGTAAGTGTGTTTTCTCACTATCAAAATTGAAGCCACCGCTATTATTGATACCACCTTCTGTTGAAGTTATAGAATAATAGATAAAAGAACCTGCAATTATAATTGCGATACACAACAATATTGGAAATGGTAATCTCTTAGAGAAAAATTTATGGGGATTTTTTTCTGTGTTGAGATTAGAATTATATTTAGTTTGTTTAAATTTCATTAAATTATAGTCCTTTAATAGTACCTTAATTAAAATTACTGTCTAGTAACTGTACTCCACATTATTACATGAAATAATTTAATGGATAATATGTTATTGATATAACTTATATAGCAATATACGTTCATAAATAATTATTATAAGCTAAATACAAATAAGAATTAGTTAAATATTTAATGTACAATGTTAATGTGTATTAAATATTTAACTAATTGACTAAAACACATGATAGATTTTCGCACACAGTACATTAGTAATTTCTAAGCAGTGCGCATATTTATGCAGAAATAGGAGAAGAATGGCAATAATTTGGGGCTTATTAATTGGGATGACGTTTGGATTTGTACTTAAGAAGAGCAGAATCTGTTATATGGGAACTATAAGGGATGTGTATCTTGAGGATAGAAATTATAATATACTTCTTATCTTTGCGACGATATTTACAGAGGCCGTTTTATATAACATATTTGTTCTTGTTGGCTTAGTCTCAGATGGGTACATGACGAGTTTTTCGTTAGTTGCACTACCTATCGGAAGCATGATGTTTGGCTTTGGTGCAGTTATGTCAAGTGGATGCTTGACGATGTCATTAGTTAAATTTGGAGATGGTAGGGTTCTAGGACTGATTTCGATAGCTACATTTATGATAGTGGGGTGTTTCTTTTCTGTAGGAGGAGGACGTTTCTTTGCAGGTAAATTCATTCAAACTTATGAAGTATTTGATAAAGAATTGATAGGAGATGCGCGAATTCGTCTAGGAATATCTATAATTATCACAATTTTCATATATATGGCTATATGGAGACATGCAAATAAGAAAAAGAAGAAATTTCGTAATATAGGTATTCGAAATAAAGATAAGTGGTTTATACTTTCTGGTATTGTACTTGGCATAACCTTTCCTGTAAGTGAGCATTTTGGTAGAATTGGCGGATTTGCAATAGTTTCACCATTACTATCGTATCCATTTGTAATAATAAAACCTAAACAGATTGTTGGGGGATGTAATATATACGACCAGACATTTGGTCTCGGTAGTACACTCGTGCTTGGTGTAGTTTTAGGTTCTTTTATAGTATCTATAGCAAGTGGGGAATTCCATGTGGTTCTGCCTAATAAGAGACAAATTATCAAAACTATTATCGGAACATCTATGATGACGTTTGGTGCATTAGTCGCAGGAGGATGTCTTGTTGGAAATGGGCTAGTTAAGACGTCTCAATTTTCTGTAAAAGCTTGGATAGCGTTGATATTCATTGCTTTAGGTATATGGCTAGCTTCATTTATCTTTCTTAGAGATAGAGATGGTAAATAGTATGAATAGCAATGAAAGGAGGAGATTATGGATAAGATTGTAAAAGATGTAAAAGGGCAAGATTGTCCAGTACCGTTGATTACTTTAAAGGAAGCTATCAAGAATGCTGAGTCTGGACAGCTTATAGATATAAGCTTTACATGTCCAGAAGCGCTCAATACACTTCCAGATTATTGTGATGAACATGACCTAGAAATCGTTTCGCTTGATAAGCAGCCTGATCGATCTTGGAAGATTACTGTCCGAAGCCACGAATAAATGTAATATGCATTTATGTGATTAAATACTTTACGTTATAACTACAATTATTATTAAGGAGGAAAAAATGGGTTGTATTTATAATCCCAAGAAGGTATCAGCTGTCTTGGCAACAATCCTTGCTGTAATGCTTTTATGTTCCCTTGCTTTCCAGAGAGCTTCTGCATATACAGAGAAGGACACTGATTTACTCTATTCCACTGAAAAGGTAGTGCTAAAAGGCATGCCTGTAAAGGACAAGGGCACCAAGAAGTTAATAACAGACCCGATTAAGTTTAAGTATTGGGATTCAACGTTACAAGAGTATCAAGGAGAGGTGACATCTAAGGATGGTATTCTGCCAGATGTAGAGCTATATAAAGGACACCATTATATTTTCTACTCAGAGGATTCGAACTACATCACCTACAATCCTAATGGAAAAGGAGTTAATATCTATCTAGTTTTAAATGAGACCGGTTCAAAGGCGGTAAATGATAGATATTATCGTGGAAAAGGAAGCGAGACAATCGATGAATTCTTGATGACCAAGAGAAGCACACCAGAAGCAGATCCTGAGAATGCAAGAAGAGTCAAAGTGAGCTTACCGGTATTTTATGAAAAAGACGACAGTGATAGCTTTGACTTTGGTAATACTAAGATTAGATTTACTAGTGATACAGATGTAGTTGAAGTACCTATAAAGTTTGGTTTTGTGAATGCGAAACTTTACGAGGACATGAACTACACAGTTACTGTAGTAAGTGATGATTACACACTTGATCCATTTCCGCTGACGGTCAAAGATCACTCAGAAGATGGAAGGGATAAAGCTGCGTACATGCATTTTTCATGCAGTCCTGTAAGCTACATATTCCTAAAGGATAAGAGTGATGCGCATAACAAAGATACGACAATAATTAGTTTATCAGGTAAAACAAGCATCACTGGTACCAACTTTATGCACGGTAACTATATCCTTCGTGATAGAGTTCTTAATATGGATATTCCTAAACTACAAGGTAAGGACTATCAGGTGCTAGATATTGACACAATAAATCTATATAGAAATGAACTTTCAAAGATTGCTGCTGGTAACTTTAAGGTAACTACTGCTGTTCCTACAGGGAAGACTGTGAACAAGGTTTATTACATAGATAATAAGAAAGAACTTCACGAGGTTCCAAGTAAACAGACTGGTGATAAAGTCACATTTGAGATGAATTCTGTTGGTGTATATAACAACGTAATTCTTTATAAACAACAGAATGCACCTAAATTTGATGTATCTATTAACGGATATGCGAAGTGGAAGGATGCATACACTTTAGAAGCTGCTCTCGATACTGACGATTTCACTATTCCAGCGGATGGAGCATCGCATGTTTATCTAATGACTATGGATGGAAGTGAAAGAGTATTCCTTTCAAATGAAGATAAGCTAGTTAAAGATGGCAACAAGCTTATAGTTAAACTAAAGAACAAGAGTTATCGCGACTATAGGAAGTTTACTGAGCTTGGTTTATCTGTGGGATCTATTGAGAGTTCTGATGGCGGAGCTATGAAGAGTGCCACTGCAGCACATCTAATATCGTCTGTAAAATTTAAGCTGAAGAGCATTTCATATGAGGAGCCTACAGTAAAAGAATCAAATGCAGGTAAGATAGTAGCTAATATTACTGGTGAAAACCTTTACTTCGGAGAGAAACCAGGAGAGAATTATGATAACTTCAGTATAATTCCTGAGACCGAAATCGATGATAGATTTGTAGGTTCGATTAATGGTAAGCTCAAGTTTGATGTTGAAGTAATTGATAATGAGCATGCAAAGATCACAGTTAGCAACATTCCAGAAAATAAAACGGGCAAGGATCAGAAGTGGAAAGTTCGCGTAAAACGTGGATGGGCAATTACCTTAACCCCAGAAACTGGAGCAGATGATTTTGTTACCATCAAAACTAAAGGTGAAGAAACACCGGCAAAGCATAGTGTTAAGGTTAATGCTGGAGAAGGTGGAACTGCTCAGGCAGATGTGACAGAAGCAAAGGCTGGAGATAAGGTTACCGTTAAAGTGGCGCCAGATGCAAACCACAAGCTTGGTAAGGATGCAGTATCAGTAAAGGATGCATCTGATAATAAGATTGATGTAACAACTGAGGATTCTAAGACTTACTCATTTACAATGCCAGATTCTGATGCAAATGTAGCTGTGAAGTTTGAGAAAGAAAAACCTAAGTTTGATGTTGCTATCAATGGATATGCAAATTGGAAGGATTCATATACCATAGAGGCTGCTCTTGATAGTAATAACTTTACGATTCCAGCTGGCGGTGCAGCACATGTATATCTAATGACACTGGATGGAAGCGAGAAAGTATACCTTTCTAACGATGACCAGCTAGTAAAGGATGGCAACAAACTTATAGTTAAACTAAAGAACAAGAGTTATCATGACTATAAGAAGTTCACTGAATTTGGGCTTTCTGTAGGGGCTATCGAGGGTACTGATGGTGGAGCCATGAAGAGCGATGCATCTACACACCTTCTAGGTGGTGTTAAGTTCAGTCTTCAGAGTATTTCTTATGATGAACCACATGTAAAAGAATACAACACTAATAAAATTGTTGCACATATTACTGGTAAGAACCTGTATTTTGGAGAAACTCAATATACCAACTACAGCATAATGCCTGAAGTAGCGATTGATGGAAAGTTTAATGGTACAATTAACGGGCAGTTAAAGTTTGATGTAAATGTAATTGATGATGAACATGCAGATATTACCATAAGCAATATTCCTGAGAACACAACAGGAAAAGATCAAAAATGGACTGTTCGCATAAATCGTGGATGGGCTACTCAGCTCACTCCAGAAACTGGAGCTGATGATTATGTAACTATTAAAACAAAGGCAGGTGCTGTACCTGTAAATGAGTACACAGTTACATTCAACAGTAATGGAGGAACTCATGTAGTTAATCAAGTAGTTAAGGAAGGTCAAAAAGCGAAGCGACCTTTAGAACCAACAAGAGAAGATTATGTCTTTGCAGGATGGTACACAGATAATGCTTGCACCGAATCGTTTAATTTCGATAATCCTATAAAAGGAAATACGACAGTCTATGCTAAGTGGATTCCAAAAGCAGTAGAACCAACAAAGCATACTGTTGTGTTTGATAGCAATGGTGGAAGTGAAGTAACAAGCCAGACGGTGAAGGATGGTGAAAAAGCGAATGCTCCAGCAGTTCCTACCAAAGCTGGACACAGATTCGACAAGTGGATGAATGGAACCACTGCATATGACTTTAATACACCTGTAAAAGGCAACCTGAAATTAACGGCATCTTGGGTAGCTAATACATACACTGTAGCATTTGATACAGATGGTGGAAGTGTAGTTGCAAACCAAAGCGTTCAGTTCGGGGAGAAGGCTACTAAGCCAACAAACCCTGCTAAGAGGGGCTATACATTTGTAGGATGGTATACAGATAGGAGTTATGCTACTGAATTTGACTACACAAAGGCAATCATGGCAAATACGACTGTATATGCAAAGTGGAAAGCAGATGTGGTAACCCCATCGACACCAGTAGCAGAATATAAGTTTACTATTGGTAAGGATTCTGCTTGGAATGGTGGGGATCTGAAGTTCAAGATTGAGAATGCAGAAGTAGATAAGAATGCTGCAGGGGATAAAGTAATTGACAGATTCCAGGGAATCGAAGTAGATGGACAAACTGTAGATCCATCAAACTATGATGCGAAGGCAGGAAGTGTTGTACTTACTCTAAAGGAAAGCTATATCAGAAGCCTTACAGCTGGTAGACATACGATAAAGGCTAAATTTAGAGGTGGTGAAACTGCTTCAACAAGCTTCACAGTTACAAAGGCTAGTGCTAATAACAACATAAATCAAAGTGCATCGGCTAATAAAACGAGTGTTGCAAAGAAGAATTTAGCGAAGAAGAACGTTGTCAAGACAGATGACAACACTAATATGTTCACAGATATACTAGCATTAATTCTAGCTACATCAGCTCTTGCAGGGATTGCTACTTACAGAAGAAAGAGAGCATAAAAAATAAGAGCATTAGATTTATAAATACCGATTCTAATTAAATGAAAAACCACTGCGGTCGCAAGCGCGCCTGCAGTGGTTTTATCGTTATTTCAATATTTAAAATTTAACTACTCAATTCATATTCAATGAGCCCAGTTAATATCTAGCGATACTGCTCTATCCCAGCCCTGATAGTGTCCTCAACTTCATGCTGTGCAGCAAGCTGCTCCTTCCTAGGCATGTTCGAGATGTCTACAGTTGGGTGAATTACAACCTTAATGGTTCCGCCAGTGAATGTATTGTGCTCCTCAAATATCTTATATGAATCGATAATCGAAACCGGCACGATTGGCACGCCAGCCTTCTGTGCGAATTTAAAGCTACCTTCCTTAAAATGCCCCATGTCATTGCTGTGACTTCTCGTGCCCTCCGGGAAGATTACAAAAGAATATCCTTTCTTGAATAGGTCGGTAACCTCTGCGAGGGTTTTTACTGCAGAACGAGGATTGCCACGGTCTATAAATACGGACTGTGTGCCTCGAATTACATCAGCGAGTGGCTTGAGCTTCTTAGTCTCGGATTTTGAGATAAAGCCTATCTGCGTAGAACGGAAAGCCGCAATCATCGCATATATGTCTGCGTATCCTTGGTGATTTGCAACGATTAGGAACGGAGTTTTGGCAGGAATATTTTCTGGATTTATTACATCAACTGTGATTCCAAGTGCTTTTCCCGTGTAATCACAAAATTCATCCTCCGCTTTGCGGATTAATCGCTGTGCTTTAGCATGATCATCCTTTGCCTGTGCGGCTCTGATTGCCGGCACGTTTTTCATGTATTTGCGGAAGCCCGCTCTAATCTTGTTGAGTGCTATTGTATTTTTAAATGGGTTCATAATATCCTCCAATTGAACATTCTTATTCGTGTAATTATATCTATATAATGCTATAATTTTATGAAAATATACGCGAAAAATCAAGAAATTAAGGAGCATTTAGGACATATGAAATTTGTAATACAAAGAGTGACACATGCAGATGTGGTCGTTGATGGAAATGAGATCGGCAGGATAGGAAAAGGCTTTATGGTGCTCATCGGTGTGTCGAAGGAAGATGACAAGATTATTGCTGACAAGATGGTAGATAAGATGATTAAGCTTAGGATATTTGAAGATGAGAATGGAAAGACGAATCTATCTCTAGGTGATGTCGATGGAGAGCTGCTACTTATATCTCAGTTTACACTCTATGCAAACTGTAAGAAAGGTAATAGGCCATCGTTCATCGATGCGGGTGCTCCTGATGAGGCAAATGATTTATATGAATATATAATCGAGAAATGCAAGGAACGTGTAAAAGTAGTTGAATGTGGTGAGTTCGGTGCCGACATGAAGGTTAGCCTCTTAAATGATGGACCATTCACGATAATACTCGATAGTTCAGAGATAGTGTAAATAAATACAAGATATTTACACTGCTATCGTATACATAAACACTAAAGGAGCTGAAATGAACCACTACCTAGATAAACTCAAGAACGTGCTTGCGATTGCACTTGTTATATCAGTCGCGGCACAGATTAATATAGATGCACCTAAGGTGGCACCAGGATTCGTATTTGCCATAGATGTAATCGTTCTTAATCTGTTCATTTATTGCTTTTCAGATAAATACTCTGCTATGCAAATAGCTCTCATCTCTGCAGCATTTTCCCCGACATTCCGTTTTATTACGTCGATGAGCGCAGGTATGAGCTTCAAGGAAAATGCATTAAATTGTTTTCCTGATGCCATTTTCTTTATTACGTATGGTCTGATAATTACATTATGTCTTATGGCATATAGAGACAAGAAAGTTCCGTTAATGTACTTCTGCATTTCGACTTTTATAGCAGATTTTGGAGGAAATGTGACAGAAGTGTATGTGCTGTCTCTGATAAGAAATGGAAATTTCATATCAACAGATATGTTTAATACACTGATGATCATAGCTATGGCGAGAACTGGAATAGCTCTGACGATAATTCTCAGTATGGAGTACTACACAAAGGTGCAGACAGAGCGTTCGCATAATCGCAAGATTCAGTTTATGGTGGATCAAAGTGTGACCATCTCTGATGAGATGAGATTCATTCTCAACAATAAGGAAGACGTAGAGCGCGTCCTTAAGGAGGCATATGCTCTACATACTGATATGAAGAAGGCAGGAATTTCTGATGAGTTCACAAGACGCGCTCTCGAAATCGCTAGAGGAACGCATGAAATCAAGGGCTGCTATCAGGAAATCCTAGATACACTAGACAACCTAAACAGAAATTCTCAAGGAGAACCTGATCTCTTGATGTCGGAAATCTTGAAGTTCATGAAGAGCAACATTTTAAAGACTGCAGTGGCTAAACATATGAACATAAAGTTTGAGATAGATCAGCGTATGGATTTTAAGGTTAAGGAGAGCTACAAAACAATTTCTGTTCTCAGAAATCTTACGGTTAATGCATTAGAAGCATTTGAAGGAACTGATGGAGAGATTAGAGTTCTAGTAGCATGGTGTAGACATAGCAGCCTTGGACCTTGCCATCGCATTGAAGTCGAAGATAATGGTCCAGGAATCGATGAGGCTGATATTGAAACAATTTTTCTTCCAGGATATTCAACTAAGATGAACATGGACACGGGGCTTGTACAAAGAGGTTTAGGCCTTTCGCTTGTACGAGATTATGTAGAGAATGACTTCGGTGGTAGAATCAGAGTTAAGAATCGAAAAGAAGGTGGTACCAGATTTGTAATCGAGATTCCACCGGGCAGATTTGAGGAGGAAACTAGATGGATTTTTACATCCTAGATGACGACATAGCTGTTGTAAAAACGCTGAAACACATAATTACGGAGAGGAAAATCGGCACTGTTATCGGATATAACACCGATGTTGAGTGTGCGATTGAGGATATCAAAGAAGAAAGCCCTTCGATAATAATGGTGGATTTCATGATGAAAGAGATGGATGGAATCACCTTTATTAAGGAAGTTAAGAAGTTCAATCGCGAGACGGCATTCATCATGATTTCTAAGTTATCCGACAAGTCTCTTGTAAATCAGGCTTATGATGCAGGAGTCGAGTTTTTCGTAAGCAAGCCAATTAATGTGTTAGAGATAGAACGAGTGTGTCAGAACATAATTGAGAGAATCAAGCTCAAGAAAGTCGTGAATAACATTCAAAATGCATTCATGGAGGTTAATAACTCTAGTGACTCGATACAAGCTAAAAGAGAGTTGACAGCTGAAAGGAAGCAAAACTGGCTAGATGTTATGCTCGGATCACTTGGCATACTCGGGGAAAAAGGCACTAACGATATTCGTAAGATTTACGACCGAATGGAGAAAAGCGACAGTGCATATTCGAAACAGATTCTAGGCGATGTTGCTGAATCTCTTGGAGATAGTGAGAAAAATGTTGAGCAGAGAGTGAGACGTGCACTCAAGAAGGCACTTGCAAATGTTGCAGCAGCTAAAATTGATATGGTTCAGGACGATACTCAGATATATGCAAAATATGTATTTGACCATCTTTCCATCAAAATGGAAGTCAACTTCCAAGAAGGCCTTTCACCAGCAGGAGGACGAGTTAGTATCTCGAAGTTTATGGATGGACTTAATGTATATCGAGACTTTATTGAGGAATAAATTTTGTAAATAAAAGAAAAATAATTAAAAAACATGTATTATAATAAACTTGCGGAATCTTTATGAGGTTCTGTGAGTTTTTTTGAAGTCATAATGACAAGATAATAACGAAGTTATTTCTATTAAAGTAAAGACATGAAAGGAGTTGTCTTATGCAGAAGTCAGGTAGCATTAAAGGTAAACTTTTACTACTATTTATTGCGGTTGCATGGGGAAGCTCGATGGTAGTCATCAAGGGCTCTACGGACTTTATCCCACCAGGTATGCTTCTTGCACTACGTTTTACGATTGCAAGTGTCATCCTAGCTCTTATTTATCGCAAGCAGCTTAAGCTTATAGATAAGGATTATATCAAAGCAGGCATTTTCATTGGCGTATGCTTATTCTGCGCATACTTCACACAGACTATAGGGGTTATGCTCGAGATGCCTGGAAAGAGCCACTTCCTCTCATCAGCATACTGCGTATTTGTACCATTTATCGGATGGATAGTTCTCAGAGAGAAACCAAAGATGTACCACATCGTTGCTGCGACAATGTGTGCAGTCGGCATCATATTCGTATCAGTTGCAGGAACATTTAGCATCAGCTTTGGCGATAGCATCTCAATCTTAAGCTCTCTATTCTGGGCATCTCAGATTATAGCTATTGCTAAGTGGGGTGAGGATAAGGATCCAGGAATCATCACGATGCTTCAGTTTATAGTATCTGCAGTCTTAGCGTGGGGATTCACACTAACACAGGAACATCTCGGAAAAGTACAGATTAACGGAGAAGTAATCTTCGGAGTTCTTTACCTAGGTATCGTTTGTTCCGGACTTTGTTTCTTATTCCAGACTATATCACAGAAAACAGAGTCGCCTACAAGCGTATCCATTATCCTCAGCTTCGAGAACATATTCGGTATCGTATTCGGAATGGTATTCTTCAACGAGACGATGACTGTTAATAAGGCTATCGGATTCGTACTCATGTTTGCTGCTATTCTAATCGCTGAGCTACAGCCAAACTTTTTAAAGAGCAAGGCGGATAAGGCAAGAGAAGCGCAAGAGAAACAGACTGTGTAAAACTACAGATATCACATGGTAATTAATAAAATCGTGTAAAAAGATATAAAATCGTAAAACTGTATATGTAAAAATAAACGTTATTATCAAAAATCAGATATACAAGGAGATTAATTATGGCATTCGAATTAAGAAAATATACACATCCAGATTTAACAGAGCAGAAATTTATTGATTCACCAGACTGTAGACTTGAGGAAGCGCCTAAGGACGGAGTAGTTCCATTTGACTTCCATGCACTAAGTATTTTCCCTGAGTATTTCAAGATCAATGGAGAATGGTTGCTTTGTGAAGAGAGCAGGATGGATACCGTTCCAGTCTATGATGGCGGAAAGGTACTCGCACTAGAGGCAAGAAGAGTTAAGAAAGGACAGCTTGTAGTTTGCGGACGCACAGAGTGCTGCGAGGAAGGAATCTACATGCATGCCGATGGATTCAATGAGAACACAGGCGCAAAGGCAGATACATTTGCATTTAGAACAGGACGTTCAAGAGAGACTGCATTTTCCAAGGATTTCGACGAAATCGTTGAGCTGCTAAAGCACGAGAAGGATAACGGAAAGATCGTATGGGTTATGGGACCTGCTTTCTCGTTCGATATCAAAGCTAGAAGAGCTCTTTCGGCACTCATCGAAAACGGATATGCACATGCAGTTCTAGCAGGTAATGCTCTTGCTTCTCACGACCTTGAAGGTGCATATATGCAGACAGCTTTAGGGCAGAATATCTATACGCAGGAGAATGTGCCAAATGGTCACTATAACCATCTAGACCTAATCAACAGAGTAAGAGCAGCTGGATCTATGAAGGCTTTTGTTGAGCAGGAGAATCTAGATAATGGTGTAATGACAGCGGCTATCAAGAATGATGTTCCTATCGTGCTCGGTGGTTCAATCCGTGATGATGGACCTCTTCCAGAAGTATATGGAAATTGCTATGATGCACAGGATGCAATGAGAGCTCACGTTAGTAAGGCTACGACCGTAATTACTATGGCTACGATGCTTCACTCAATCGCTGTTGGTAACATGACACCAAGCTTCCGCGTGCTAGAGGATGGAACAATTCGTCAGACATATTTCTACGTTTGTGATGCATCTGAATTTGTAGTAAACAAGCTAGCTGACAGAGGGTCCCTCTCTTCAAAGGGTATCATAACAAATGCACAGGACTTCATCTGTAATATCGCTGATGGTCTTGGATTAAAGTACTAGTAGCTTTTGTATAAAGCATAATTAGTAGAAGAATATAAAAACATATAACAAAAAATATAATTCCATACAGACACGCCTAATTATGGTAACTTAGCTAGCCTCAGAAAAAAGCGCATTGAACTATGTTATAATTATTATCGTCATTAGAGTGCATGAAGCACTTGATAAAATAAGAGAGGCGATAACATGAATATACTAGTAATCGATGCACAAGGTGGCGGCATAGGACGCCAGCTTGTAACTAAGCTGCTAGAGAGGATTCCAGAAGCAGATATAGTAGCTGCAGGGACCAATAGCATGGCAACGAATGCCATGATTAAAGCAGGAGCTAAGAAGGCAGCGACAGGTGAAAATGCTATCAGGTACTGCACATCACAGGCAGAGATTATCACAGGACCAATTGGCATCCTTGTTGCTAATGCGATGCTCGGAGAGATCTCTCCAGCCATAGCGGAAAGCGTAGGTTCTAGCACCGCCCCGAAGGTGCTAATACCGACTGCGCATTGTAACACCATAATTTCAGGCACTAAAGCGCTATCAGTAAAAGACAGTATCGAGGATGCGGTCGAAAGAATCGTAAGAATCTATGGTAGCGAAGACAATTAAATAGCCTATATAAAACATTAACCAAGCCAAGAAGGCCGGATAGATTGCTGAAGCAATCATACCCGGTCTTTTTATACGCAAATTTACAGGAGTAAATATATTCACATGCATTATGAGAGAAAGAGCACATTTAAATATGCCTTGAGCAGAATTGGCGAGATGATGCTCATATTACTCATTCTCTCGATAATTGTGTTTGCGCTATCTCGCCTATGTCCCGGAGATCCGTTACGTTCATGGTACGGAGATGGTGTTGACAGAATGAGTGCCGAGCAGAAGGTTGCTGCTCGTGAAAGCCTTGGAATCGAAAAACCACTTCCTGTTCAGTATGGCATATGGCTTAAAGATATAGCTCATGGGAATCTAGGGTTATCGTACAAGTACAAGAGACCTGTTGCTGAGGTAATTTGTGGAGTGCTTGGAAATACAATAGTATTCGGGTTAATCGCTTACATTATGACCTTCGTCCTGGCTTTTCGTCTCGGAAGGCTGGCGGCGAAGCGTGAGGGTACAAAGCTAGATAAATTCATTTGCAAGGCAGGTGTCATATCTGGAAACATACCAGTATTCTTTTTATCTCTGATATGCATATTGATATTTGCGGTAAATCTCCGTATTTTGCCAACTGGAGGAGCTTACTCGTATGGGGCTGAAAGGGATGTTTTGGATAGAGCCTGGCACCTCGTACTACCAGTATTTGTAATCGTTATAGGGCATCTGTGGTATTACTCGTATATGGTGCGAAATCTGCTACTCGAGGAAATGCGCAAAGAATATGTGCTGCTTCTCAAGGCAGAGGGAATGCCTCGCACTAAGATAATCAATAAGTACTGCATGAAGAATATCCTACCACCGATGATAACCATCATGGCTATCGCAGTTCCACATCTCCTTGGTGGGACATATGTCGTAGAGATGGTATTCGGCTATCCAGGTTTAGGACGGCTCAGCTTCGAGAGTGCCCTATACAAGGATTACAATATGCTGATGGCGACAACACTTCTCACAGGAAGCGTGGTTGTGATCTCAAATTTTCTTGCACAGATAATAGGTGAGAAAATCGACCCGAGGATGCGTCATGAGGAGGGTCCGTATGAATAAAGAGCAAAGGCCAAAGATTGCTATAGCTATACTTACGATCAGTGTAGTCCTAAGCGTATTCGCCGGATTTATAGCTCCATATGAACCGAATTTTATGAATGAAAATGCAATTGGAGCAGCCCCGTCGATGAGCCATATATTTGGTACTGATAATCTGGGAAGGGACTTATTCTCGCTTCTTCTATATGGCGGAAGAGCAAGCCTAACGATTGGAATCGCAAGTGCCGCAATTGGAACCCTAATCGCAGCAGTATACGGAACAATGAGCGGGATGACCAACAAGCATGTGGATAGGCTGATGATGAAAGCTACGGATTTGTTCATGAGCATTCCAGGACTATTGCTGATAATTGTTCTTCAAGCTGTCTGGGGAGAGGCTAGCTATCTGTCATTATCGCTGGTAATAGGGATAACGAGCTGGATGCAGATGTCGAAAATCATCAGGAGCGAGGTAATAAGGCTCAGAAAAAGTGAATTTGTAGTAGCCGCAGAGATGTACGGAGGTAGCTTCTGGTACATTCTCCGCAGGCATCTGTTTCCGAACTACTTATCATCGATTATGTTCATGGCTGTAAGCAACGTGGGAGCTGCAATAATAGCAGAATCTACGCTCAGCTTCATGGGACTCGGACTACCGATATCAGAGGTATCATGGGGAAGCCTGATGTCTCTCTCGCAAGATGCACTGCTATCTGATCAATGGTGGATGATTGTAATCCCAGGGTTGGTCATGGTTAGTGTCTTGGTATCCATAACGGAGATTGGAGAATATATTAGAGGTCGCAACACCTCCAAAGGCAGCAACATATAAACGTAAACACACAAATATATGTGTTGGGTTAGGACTATAGATTAAGAAATTAATTTATTTGAAAGGACACACATTTATGAAAACTCACTTTAAAAAAATTGCGGTTCTAGCCGTTACTCTAATTATGATAATTTCACTTTCCGCATGTGGCTCGAAGAGCGGAAATGATGCGGATACGCTAGTGTACGGAAGTCATGACTACACAGCTATAAATCCTGCGCTCTATGAGCATGGGGAAATCAACTCCTTGATATTCGCTGGACTTACAGCACATGACAAGGATAATAAGCTCGTACCTGCGCTCGCAGAGAAGTGGGAGTACGACTCAACTGCTCATACATGGACGTTCCATCTAAGGGATGGACTAAAGTTCCATGATGGAAAGGAGCTCACTTCATCAGATGTTAAGTTTACTCTCGAGGCAATTCTAGATAAGAAGAACAATTCTGAGATTGTCTCAAACTATCAGGACATTACAAATATTACTTGCCCAGACAAGAAGACAGTTGTTATTAAGTTGAGTAAAGAAAATGTAGCATTTGCGGACTACATGACTATTGGAATCTTGCCTAAGCACCTTCTTAAGGGTAAGAAACTCGCGACTACCGAGTTCAACCAGAAACCAGTCGGAGCAGGTCCATATAAACTAACTAGCTGGGACAAGGGACAGAGTATAACCCTCGAGAAGTTTGATGGGTTTTATGCGGGGAAACCTCATATCAAGAAGATTATTTTCAAGATTGTAGAGGATAGTGATGCAAGACTGCTGCAGCTAAAGTCGGGTGACCTAGATATGGCACAAATTGAGCCTAAGCAGGCGAAGAGTCTCAAGAAGGACAGCAAAGATTTCGACATCTACCGCATGAACACAGCAGATTATCGTGCCATTGCGTATAATTACGCTGGTAGCAAGCTGTTTAAGACCTACCCAGAGCTTGCAAATATATTGAGTTATGGAATAGACAGAGAAGCCATCATTAAGAGCGCACTGCTCGGAGAGGGGCAGGTGGCATATTCACCAATTCAGAAGAATAAATTTAACAGCAGTAATATCGAAAAGTTCGATTATAACCCAGATAAGATGGAGCAGCTATTGCAGCAGGATGGCTGGACCAAGAATAAAAAAGGTATCTACGAGAAGAACGGCACTGAACTTAAGTTCACAATCACTGCGATGTCAAATGATAAGGTGCGAGTGGATATGGCTAAGATGTGCAGTGAACAGCTCAAGGCACACGGAATATCGGTAAAGGCCGAGGCTAGAAAAGAGCTCGACTGGGAGAATCAGGATGCTACAATAATCGGATGGGGAAGCCCATTTGACGCAGATGATCATACGTACAAGATATTTACATCGGAAGCTGGGGATAACTATACAGGATATGCAAATCCAGCAGTTGACGAAGCTCTAGCAAAGGCTAGAGCGACAACTAATGAGTCGGAGAGACAGAGATATTACTCAGAGTTTCTTTCAGCTATGACTAAGCAGATGCCTTACACGTTCATCGCATACATAGATGCTGACTATGCGGTTAAGAAGAATATCAAAGGCATAACAAAGGACACAATGTTAGGGCACCACGGAGTTGGAATCTTCTGGAATGTAGCGGAGTGGAAATTGGAGAAATAAAATTTTATGACAGAGAATAGAAGCGATGCAGAACTTCTTAATATTGAGGATTTCAGAATGTGCTTCGACGGGAAACAGGGCATAGTTCATGCCGTTCAGGGTGTTTCGCTTACAGTGAAGTCAGGAGAGATTATGGCAATTGTTGGCGAGTCAGGTTCGGGCAAGACGGCGCTCTGTTTTTCGATTCTCATGCTGCACAGACATCACGCAAGACATCTATCGGGAAGCATATGTCTATCCGGGAAAGATGTAACTAAGATGGGAGAACAGGAACTCGAGCAAATGAGAGGTAAAGCGGCTTCGATAGTGTTTCAGGATCCGCTGAATTCACTAGATCCTGTAAGAACTATTGGGGAGCAGATTACTACCCCTATGAAGCTACACGAGGCTCATGGGCAGGCGAACGCGAAGCAAGCTTATGAGAAGCGAGCAGTTGAGCTTCTATGTGAGATGGGAATAGTGGATGCTGAAAAATATCTCACATGCTATCCACACCAGCTATCTGGTGGTCAGAGACAGAGAGTGGCTATTGCGATCGCACTGGCGTGCGACCCTGCGCTCATCATTGCTGACGAACCGACTACAGCACTTGACTCTAAAAATCAAAAACAGATAATATCGGTGCTGAAGAGGCTTGCCACAGAGAGGAATAAGGGCATACTTTTTATCACTCATGATCTAGGATTAGCGCGCGGACTAGCGACTAAAATCGCAGTTATGAAGGATGGAAGGTTTGTCGAAGCTGGATCAGCTGAAGAGGTCTTTGAAAATCCTCAACATGATTACACCAAAGCACTAGTCAGGTATTCCCGATATGGGCAAAAGGAAAGCCATTATCATGGTAGCTTTGGGCAGGTGGTAGCTAATCGAGATGGACTGTTAGCTTCGAGTAAAATGGACGCTCAAGTGGAGTCAACTGAAAAAATGATGAGTGCCAAAGATATAGATATGGTCTATAGAACCGATAAGCACGGATATAAGAATGTGCTCTCAGGATATTCGCTAGAAGTCCTAAAGGGTGAGATTCTTGGGCTCGTAGGACAATCAGGCTGTGGAAAATCCACTTTGGCGAGAATCATCATGGGGTTCACTAAACCTACTGGCGGAAGCATAGTATGGGGAAGATGCGGGAGTAGAGATAGGCGTGAGGTTCGCACGCAGATGATATTTCAAGACTCCGCATCGTCATTTAATCCACGCATGACTATAGGGGAAATAATCGCTGAACCACTTGTGATTGCTCGCTCTGGAAACAGAGAAGAGAGGCTGATGAAAGTCAGAGACGTTATGAGACAAGTACATCTGGACGAACAGCTAATTGATAGATATCCATATGATGTGTCTGGGGGACAGCGCCAGAGAGCCGCAATTGCTAGAGCACTTATCACAGAGCCTGAATTTATAATAGCGGACGAACCACTATCGTCGCTCGATGTGCCGACGCAGGCCGAAATAGTTCATTTGCTAAGAGAATTACATGAAGAAAGACAGCTGACGATGATTCTTATATCGCATGACATACCCATGGTTGAGCACGTGTGCGATAGAATCGTTAACATGGACGAATAGAGTTAAATAAGAGTTAAACATCAGAAAAGGGGTAAACTATGGGGATATCCGTGTCTGAGAGACAGAAAGAAGAACATCTAAAGGAATATATAAAAACTCTCGGCAGCTTAGCCGTCGCTTTCTCGGGAGGAGTTGATTCCACATATCTCGCCAAGGTTGCGCATGATGTGCTAGGAGACAAGATGATTGCTGTTACAGCGCAGTCAGGCTCTTTCCCTAAGAGGGAGACCGGCGAAGCTGTCGATTTCTGCAAGGAGCAAGGCATCAAGCAGATTATGGTGCAGACAAATGAGCTTGAGATTGAAGGCTTCAAGGAGAATCCACCAGATAGATGCTATATATGCAAAACAGGCATCTTCACACAGCTAAAGGAGCAGGCAGCCGAACTTGGAATAAAGTACGTAGCTGATGGTTCAAACGTAGATGACCTAGGTGATTACAGACCTGGACTACAAGCGCTCAAGGAGCTAGATGTAAAGAGTCCGCTTAGAGAAGCTGGTATGACCAAGCAGGATATCAGAAACCTATCGCATGAGCATGGTCTCTGGACGTGGAACAAGCCATCTGCAGCATGTCTAGCATCGAGGTTTGCATACGGTGAAACGATTACTCGTGAGAAGCTAGGCATGGTTGAGAGAGCAGAGCGAATCCTAAATGATTATGGTTTCATTCAAATGCGTGTTCGCATGCATGGTGAAAACTTAGCGCGCATAGAGGTTACACCAGATGAGTTAACTAGGCTTCTTTCTCTCAGAGAGGAAGTTGTAGCAAAGTTTAATGAAATAGGGTTTACCTATGTGACTATGGACCTACTCGGTTATAGAGTGGGCAGTATGAACGAGGTGCTGTAAAGAGCTCAAGATATATGACATTGACAGAGATATAGGCAATTATCATGTGGAATCTACGAAGATGACAATCACCACTGATAATCCTTGGCATAGTATGAAAAAAGTGGCAGGTATAGATAGATGAAAATAGCAGAGATTTTAGATAAATATAAGGCTGGCGAGCTAGATATGGCTAAAGCGGAAATGCTAATAAAAAACAACAGTTATGATGAAATGGGCTTTGCAAAGCTGGATATTCAGCGTGAGCAGAGATCTGGCTTTCCAGAGGTAATCTTCTGCGCTGGTAAGCCAGATGATTACCTCGTTTCGATATATAAGAAGATGGTCGCAAATGATGGCTGTGCCTTTGGGACTCGTGCGAGTCAGGAGCAGGCGGCGCTCGTTCAAGCTGCTGTTCCGGGAGCTGTATATGATCCTGTCTCGCGGATTTTGAAGGTGGAGCCTGCTAGCGGTTACAAGAGGACTGGCGCTGGCGGTGTTGTTGCCGTCTGCAGCGCTGGCACTGCCGATATTCCAGTTGCGGAGGAGGCTGCGCAGACTGCAGAATATTTTGGCGCTGAGGTGATTCGCGTATACGATATAGGCGTGAGTGGTATCCATAGACTTCTGTCAAAAGTTGATATCATACGCAGCGCCGATGCCGTTGTTGCAGTTGCGGGCATGGAAGGTGCGCTGCCGACAGTACTCGGTGGCCTCGTAAGAAACCCTGTAATCGCAGTACCTACATCTGTTGGTTATGGTGCGAATTTTCACGGGCTTTCTGCCTTAATCACGATGATCAACTCCTGTGCAAATGGAATTTCCGTAGTAAATATAGATAACGGTTATGGCGCAGGTTATATTGCGACTCAGATAGGTAGACTGGCGGCTACAGGAAGATAGCTCGAAGCAACTAAATATTCGTAATATTTGCATTAGTGATATTGCAATATGAATTTATGATATATAGATGCAGACGAAGTCACAAACGCTGCTACAATATATGGTGCTTCGGATGCCAGAATAGCACAGAGAGGCGAATTGATTTTAAAGAGATGCAAGGAAATGGCTTCTCCACCTTGAATTTCTACGATAAATCAGTATAATTAAGCGGTATGGCTTGAATACGCAAGCCAAATCCTGCACCGAAAGGTGCCGTAGGCCATAGGAGGTGAAAACATGAGAGATTACGAAGTAATGTTCATTCTTGACCCAACTCTAGATGAGGAAGTGAAGAACTCCACAATCGAGAACGTTAAGAACATCATCAATGAAGATGGTGAGGCTGGCGAAGCTGATGTATGGGGCAACAAGAAGCTTGCTTATCAGATTAACAAGAAGAAAGAGGGATTCTACGTAGTTGTTCCTTTCAAGGCTAGCACTGAGCTACCTAAGGAGCTTGACAGAAGACTCAAGATTTCTGATGCGGTTATGAGACACATTATTGTTTGCCAGGACGAGAACTAAGTCAGGAGGTAAGCGATGAACAGTGTAATACTGATTGGAAGATTGACCAGAGACCCGGAGCTTACTTACACACCTAACAACCAGACAGCTGTTACGCATTTTAGCATCGCAGTTGATAGACCTGGAATACAGGGGCGTGATAGACAGGCTGATTTTATCAGAATCACTGTTTTCGGCAAGCAGGCTGAGAACTGTGATAGATATCTGAGCAAGGGACGTCAGGTAGCAATCAACGGTAGAATTCAGACGGGAAGCTACAAGAACAGAGAAGGACAGACTGTGTACACAACAGACGTAATCGCTAACAACGTCGAGTTCCTCGGTGGTGGTAATAGCGGAAACGATTCTGGATTTAATCGCAACAGATCTGAGAGTGAGCCTAATGCATTCAACGATAACTTTAGCTCACCAATGGAGCCTTCGATGCCTGATTCATTTGAGGCAACTGAAGAGGATATCCCGTTCTAAACATCTTGAGAAAGGAGTACAAGTCGAATGGAAAACAATAAGAGACGTGGTGGCATGAGAAGAAGAAAAGTGTGCCAGTTTTGCGCAGATAAAGAGAAGAAAATCGATTACAAAGATGTAGAGACTCTAAAGAAGTACACTACAGAGAGAGGTAAGATTCTTCCTAGAAGAGTTACTGGTACATGCGCTATGCACCAGAGAGCAGTTACATCTGCTATTAAGAGAGCTCGTGTAGTAGCTCTAATGCCTTTCGATTCAGAAATCGAATAATAATGAAAGAAAACCCCGCTCGTATGAGTGGGGTTTTCTATAGAAGATATTTTACCTTAATGATGATAGACTAAATCGAATAAGGAATCTGTTAGTAGGTTGATATAAGCCCATATATAACATAGCTTATATTTAAGCAAGGAGGATTATCATGTGTGAATTAGAACTAGAAGATCAATTACGATTATTAAAAGATGGATTAACTGAATTAGCAATAGAAATTGGCGATACACAAATATCCCCCAAATCTCTCAGTTTGCTATGCTTAGATTTTGAAGTCCCTGTTGATATAAGAGATTCTTGGATATTAGAATTTCGAAAATTATCCGATATAGAGTATGAGAAGTACTCGAGCAAAGAAATAATTTCGATATTTCGTAATAAAATGCAGGAGGCGTTCAGGCCTGCAAAAGAGTTTAGTGATTTAATAGTCTTTTCATTTATAAGAGTCATATCAAAGCATTTAGTTGAAGAACTATATCCTTTATCTTGTTTATTGGAGATAGAGTTTTCTTTAACAGCAGATTTAAATTAAAATAAAATCCTCCATACTGATATCCAGTAAAGAGGATTTTATAAACATATGTAATTTTGTATTACCACTATCAATAGTTAGTGTGTACTGAATCAAGGGATTCCTGGTAAGTCCTATTAGGGCTCTAGAATACCACCACGAGTAGTATCTTGAAACGCTCCTGACCGTATACCGCATGTGGATGACCAGCAGGCATTACAATCGATTCTCCTTCATGAAGCTCGTGAGGAATTCCGTCAATAGTGAGGCGGCCTACTCCGTCAAGACAAGTTACAAATGCATCTCCGCCGGATTCGTGTGTGCTGATTTCTTCGTCTTTATCAAAAGCGAATAACGTTACACTAACAGCATCGTTCTGTGCGAGCGTCTTGCTTACCACCTGACCATCCTGATAATTAACTTCGTTCTTAAGTGTTAAAACTTCAGACTTGGATATGTTTTTCATAGGCTCTTTCATTTTGTTACCTCCTATATGTAAATTTCTTTTATGCAATGGTGCGAATCACTCCGCCTAAATTGATTATATCCATCTAACCTGCAAATATTCGTAACATTCGTTACGCGACATATAAAAATTTTACTTGCTCATTGTGTATTTATTCGTACAAATTTATAATAGAAATATGTAAAAGTCTATGGATAAGAGCTTTATAGATATTTAAGATTCGAATCATGATATATTGATGAATACGGAGGGTAATATGGTAAATAAGTTGATAGATGAAAAAATAAATGATTACGTTGAGGCACTTAGTTCAGGGGCACCGACTCCAGGAGGTGGTGCAGTTGCAGCTTTAACGGCAGCACAGGGAGCAGCATTAATTATGATGGTTGCGAACCTAACTGTTGGCAAGAAGAAATATGCTGAATTTGAGGAACTCAATGTAGCAGCGATAGAGGAAGCTAAGGGATATCTAGATCAGCTGATGGCTGGAGTAGATGAAGATAAGAAAGCATTTGGACAGGTTGCTAGTGCATATGGAATGCCAAAGGAAACTGATGAGGAGAAAGCAGCGCGCAGTGAGGCGATTGCCATCGCCTCGGTCGGCGCAGCCGAAGCCCCGCTCAAAGTCATGAGAGCGGGTACCTGCGCGCTCAGACTCGCAGATAGTCTGATTGGCAGATCCAATAAGCAGCTGGTAAGTGATCTGTACGTAGCTGCTCTAAATCTAAATGCAGGTGTTCAGGCGGCAGAATTCAACGTAGCGGCAAATGTACCATATATTTCTGATTGTGAGCTCGCAGAGAGCTGGAAAAAGGAATCAGAAAAGCTAGCAGAAGAGGCAAATACTGTATCTACAAAAATACTTTGCCTTAATAAATAATTTTTTATGCAAAATATATAAAGACAAGGCTTTAAATTAGTAGGTTATAGAAAATAAATTCTAAATGAAATATAAATTATAGTAAACATTTCACACAATCTTCACACAAAGCGCTTTAATAGATGCTATACTTCTAATTGTTCAATGAGGTTTGTTATTCTAATACAAACTTTCCTTCTTTTATTGAATACACACACACTACAGGAAAGGGATGCGCGAGCGTCCTTTTTCTGTTTTTTGTTCTATAACCCACACCTTTGTTTTGAAAATTGAGTAAGAAAAACAGCAAACTTTTGCGATTTATTGTTTCTAAAATTGTTCTATTCAATTAGACAAACTAGGAATTTATTACTTCTTTTTCTTTGGTTTTGGTGCAGGTAAATTATCGTACACAGCATTAAACAAGCCAATTAGAAACTCTTTATTGTCAACATCATCTACCAATAGCATTTCCATCATACGGTAACTCATACACTGCATTTGGCATATAATTTATCGCAGACTGCACAGGTTTAACAAGTAATCTATCATCATATATTCCGCCAATAATTTTTCCGTCGTAATAGATAATAAATTCTCCCATCATGGATTTATAACTAATATTATCTAATTCAGATACTTGTTCTAAAATAAGTTCTAAGTATTCTTTACTTGAAGCCATTTTTTATATCTCTCCTAAATTACTAAAATTTCAATAGTCCATTTTCGTCAAACTTGAAATTTGAACCCCATACAACCTCCCAATAATATCCATCTAAATCAGAAAAATATGCGTGATATCCACCCCAAAAAGTGTCCTGTGGTTCTTTTACAATTTTTCCACCAACATTTCGTACTAATTCAGTTACACTATCAACATCTTCTTTATGTTCAACATTGTATGCTAATGTAATTCCAGAAAACCCATTTCCCTTTGGCGGATTATTTTCATCAATATCTTTTGCTAATTGTTTCAAAGGAAATAGTTCAAATTTTGTTCCTGGAGTATCAAAAAAACATACTGGTGGATTATTTTCTTTGCAATCAGTCTTATATCCTAAACCATCTCTATAAAACTTTATTGATCTTTCCATATCTCTAACACCTAAACAAATACAAGTAATCTTATTCATTGCTACCTCCACAAAATCCAATCTATTTCACTCAATACTTTTTATTGTGTCATATTTTTGCTTAGTTTTATAGCGCTAATTCCTGCTTCTTGACCTGTGTTAACCCTCTGTTTTATTGCAGTAATTTATCTATAAAGCCTCTATCTACAACGTATCTCCGTCTACAGCTTAAATTCCAGCTGCCATACCATCTATCAACGGCTATTTAACCATTAATCGCATCTTCAATTATCAGCCTTATGGTTCTAAATAAATAAGGCTTATAGTCACTGTAAGTTACAGGCTCGCCCATGAGAATTACATTGTGACATGTTGAATTAATCAGCTCAACAATCGTAAATATCATGAGCTCTGGATTATCAATAGGAATGTGCTCTCTTTCAATAATATCCATGAAGAAAGTCTTAAAATCCAGGACTTCATCATCTTCGTGTTTAATGCTTTTCGATCCACTTAACAGCCCCCAACTCAAGTGTTTAGATATAAATTTCAAGAGTGCAATATCCTTTGAGAGTTTGGTAATTAGACAATCAGTAGCATATAGTACCTTGTCAGCGAGATTCATTACATCTCTGGTTTCCTCTATGTGCTTTTCTAATGATTCAACTGCATCAAGGAGCAGTTCAGATGACTTTCTGGCGATTAGCACATCTCGAACATCTTCTTTGCTATCAAAATATAGATAGAATGTGCCTTTTCCGACACCTGCCTTTAGTGCGATACCTAGTATAGTCGTCCTTGCAAATCCAAGTGTTGTAAATAGTTCATATGCTGCGTCAAGAATATCGGTACGTTTTTTTTCTTTATTGAGCACTCTTTTAGTCATAGATACTCCTCCAAAATCATAATTACTAAAATATATATACCACGCAGTGTGGAATTTTACAATCATACAACAATTAATGACTAACAGTCAATAATTATAATTCTCAACAATCCAATTATAATATTATCAAAATACATTGAAAATAAAGCGATATATTAAAGATATAAATTAACAAATATTTTAATTTAATTAAAAGTTGACTGTTGGTCAGGAAAGTGGTATATTAATTTCCGTCAAATACGCAAGGAGGGAAAACCGATGAATCTAGGGGCTAAAGTCGTGAAGTACAGGCACATAATTTTTATAGTATCTTTGCTTCTACTTATACCATCACTTATAGGGTATAAGACGACGAGGATAAACTATGACATGCTTACATATCTTCCATCTACTATGGATACGATGAAAGGGCAGAATGTTTTGATGAAGGAGTTTGGCAAAGGTGGATTCTCAATAGTTGTGCTTGAAAACATGAAGAGCGATGATGTCACTCAGTTAAAAGCGGACTACAGCAGAATCGATGGGGTCGAAGAGGTTCTAAATCTCGAGGATGCGCTTGATCCAACAGTTCCGAAGTCTATGTTACCAGACCAAGTGGCGAAAAATTTGTCAAATAAAGATGCGAGTATGATGGTTGTATTTTTCAGCAACTCAACATCTGATGATAAGACGCTCAAGGCTGTTGAACAGATGAGGAAAGTCAGCAATAAGCACGCATATATATCTGGCTTATCACCTCTGGTAGAAGATCTAAAGAATATTTGTGAACAGGAAGAAGTCAAGTATGTTACAGTGGCTGTTCTGCTTTCACTTCTCGCGATGATGCTGCTCCTCGATTCATATATAGCACCGGTAATATTTATGGTGAGCATAGGCATGGCTATTTTGTATAACATGGGCTCTAATATATTCCTCGGTGAAATTTCATATATAACCAAAGCCATAGCTGCGGTTCTGCAGCTTGGTGTAACCATGGACTACTCCATATTCCTATGGCATAGCTACATGGAGAAACTCGATTCAGGGCTTAAGGAAGACGATGCTATGGCGGAGGCCATCGATGCTACACTCGTTTCTGTAACTGGAAGTTCGGCTACGACAATTGCGGGATTCCTGGCGCTTTGTTTCATGACATACACTATGGGCCGAGATCTTGGAATCGTTATGGCAAAAGGTGTTGTATTTGGAGTAATAGCAAGCGTAACTATACTGCCTGTACTTTTGCTTAGGTTCAATAAGCTAGTACAGAAGACGAGACACAAATCTTTAATCCCGGATATGTCAAAAGTTGCACACGGACTAACCGGTAGATATGGAATCTATATCGCGATATTCTGTGTACTAATTGGACCGGCAATCTATGGATACAATCACCAGAATATCGTGTATGACTTCACCAAGATGCTATCTAGTGGACAAAATAGTTTACCTGCGGAGAAGATACAGTTCTTGGCGGCTAATAACAAGCTAAGTGAGGATTTTGGGATAAATACTTCCTATATCGTGATGGCTGACTCGAAGCTATCTGCTCTAAAGGGTAGGGAGATGAGTGATGAGATTAAGAAGATTGATGGTGTTGAAAGCGTGCTGGGTATCGATTCAATCATAGGGACTTCAATTCCGAGGAGCATGATTCCAGACTCGATTAAGAGCGGCCTAATGTCAGACAGACATCAGATGATAGTGATAAATTCCAAGTATAAGGTTTCGACGAATGATTGTAATAGGCAGATTGATAAGGTTAAAGCGATTACGCACAAATACGATAAATCAGCGACTGTAATCGGAGAAGCCCCAGCAACTAAGGACTTAATAAAACTGACAGATAAGGACTTTAAAGTCGTAAATTGGATATCTATAGGGCTTGTGTTCCTTATAATCCTAGTCGTGCTAAAGTCAATATCGTTGCCGTTTATACTCGTAATAACGATAGAGTTCGCGATATACGTCAATATGGGAATCTCAGGATTCACTGGGCTGGAGCTTCCTTTCATAGTTCCGGTCTGCATCAGCACGATTCAGCTTGGGTCTACGGTTGATTATGCGATACTGATGTCGACAAGGTACAAGACAGAACGAATGCTTGGACTAGGTAGGCGCGATGCGGTCAGCACGGCAGCAGCTGCTTCGATACCATCGATTATAGTGAGTGCACTCGGATTCTTCACAGCGACAATCGGGGTGGCAATATATTCAAATATAGGCATTATCAGCACGCTTTGCACGATGATGGCTCGCGGAGCGATCATAAGCATGCTGACAGTAATCCTCATACTGCCTTCGTTCTTGATGGCATTTGACAACTTGATTTGCCACACTACAGGCGGACTAAGAGATGTATATGAACATAAGAGGGATAAGAAGGCGCGTGCAGAGAGTGGCGTAATATAGGAGGCATTGAGATGAAAAGAATGAAAGATCATAAGAATATTAAGAGAGGAGCAGCCACACTTGCTCTTTGCTTGACAGTCGGAACGATGTATATGGCAAATCCCATCACGGTGGGTGCAGCAAACAATAAGACCATGGATGTGACTAAGTCAAGCAGCACCGAAAAAGCCGTGGAAAACTCATATCCTAGCCTTGGTAAGGGAAATATTTCACAGAAGGATAAAAATGAGACAACTTATACTTCGATGGATGCGGATGGTAATGTGCTCGAATCCATAGTCACTGAACAGCTTGCAAATACTGGTAAAAATGACACTATCAGCGACTACTCGACACTGAAGAATATCGAGAATACATCAGGCCACGAGAAGTTCTCGAAGAGCGGTAATAATATCGTGTGGGATGCGAAGGGAAAGTCGATTAAATATAAGGGCACACCAACCACAGGTTTACCGGTTAATGTCAAGATAACGTATTATCTTAATGGCAAGAAGATGTCGGCAAAGGAAATAGCTGGTAAGGCAGGTAATGTGACCATCAGATTTGACTATACTGTAAACCAGTCAGACATTGTAAATGGAAAACTGATTAAGCACCCATATACAATTGCGAGCGGACTGGTGCTCAATGATGATAACTTCAGTGATATAACTGTTTCGAACGGTAAAGCTATAGATGATGGCAACAAGACGGTTGTTATGGGAATAGCTTTTCCAGAGATGAATGAGAATCTCGGGATAAGTCGCAATAAACTAGATATCCCTGATAGCGTAGTCATTAATGCACATACGGAGAAATTCGAAATAGATGGAACCTATACGGCAGCGATGTCTGGAATTGCAAATGATTTTGATGGAAATCTGGGCAGTATGAAGGGAAAGGCTGCTAAGCTCGAAAATTCTCTAAAGAAACTAGGGCAGGCATCGGATAAGCTAGAACAGGGAAGTAAGGAGCTTAAGGCAGGTGCCGACGAATTAGCTAGTGGCACAAAGAATCTGAAGTCTGGAAGTAGCGAGATGCTTAGCGGAGCGACTTCTCTAAACAGTGGCCTACAGCAGCTAACTGCCAATAGTGCATCACTTAGAAATGGTGCTGCACAGGTTGAGAAGCAAATTTTTGCTAATGCCACAACCCAGTTACAAGATCAGCTGGGTGACGATACAATAGTTCTATCCCCTTCGACGTATGCGAAGGTGCTTGCAGGAATCTCCGATGGAGCTATGGCAAAGGCAGAGGGGAAGATGAGAGCCGCTCTATCTGCAGCAGGTGTGTCTGATACAAGCACACAGAATGTCGTCATTTCCCTTGCGTATAACAAGGTGATGGCAGATGGTAAATCCGAAGCCACTGCAGCAGAGGTCGTGCAATATATACAGCAGGCAGGGGTAACAGCTAAGGAAGCGCAGAAGGTAGCAGGATACATAAGTCAATATAAGAACACTGCGGTAACAGCTCTAAAGGCTGCCGGATATACAGATGAGCAGCTCGCGTCAGTAACAGGTCAGCAAGCAGTCATGCTAACCTCTGTAGAGATGGGGCTGACGGGTGGTAGTACAAATGCAGCGACGCTTCAGGCACAGCAGACTAATGCAACTAAGCTGCTAACATCAGCTAAGGAGTACGAGATTGCCAGCCAAGGTGCAAGCGATAATGTAAAAAAGCTATCGGCAATTGCTGTGGGAAAGGATGTTCCAGCAAAGCTGAAGGCCCTAAAGGAACAGCTGGATTCACTAGAGATGTTCATCGCTGGAGTTAAGCAGTACACTGCAGGGGTAGATGCAGCAGCAGCAGGAAGCAGCAAACTAGTATCGGGTCTTGAACAACTAAATAGCGGAATCACAAAGCTCGATGCGGGCTCAAACAAGCTCGATTCTGGAGCAACACAGCTAGCATCAGGAATGACTCAGCTTAATGAGCAAGGTATCCAGAAATTTATAAGAACTCTCAGTAAAGCAGATATAGGAAAAATCACCAGCAGACTAGAGGCGACAATAGCTGCTTCAAAGCACGAAGTGTTTGTAGGTGGTAAGGAAAGTAGCATGACTGGAGAGAGTAGATTAATCTTCAGGAGTGGGGAAATTAAGGCTGCAAAAGAGAATAAAGACGCTAGCAAACATCATAAATAAAAGGAATGCGATAATAGTTCTAACCAAACAGAAAGCGGCTAAGGTGTTAAAGGACCTTAGCCGCTTTCCATATGATTTAAATTCAAATTTATCTACTTCTGCTCCAGATACCTCTTCTCACGGCTGAAGCCCCTGCCGTGAACACTGCCAACCTTGCTCAGGATGATAAAGGCATCCGGATCGAGGTCGTGGACGAGCTTTTCGACCTTGTATAGCTCTCTCGAGGATATAATAGTCATCACGATGTCAGTCTCTCTACCGAGATAACCCGTCTTGCCATGAATCAGGGTTGCGCTTCGGTCGATGTCGTGAAGAATAGCATTTGTAATCTCCTCCGAAGACTTCGTTACAATCTCAAGCTTAGTCTTAGATGCTCCAATCGCAAGGAGTCTATCCAGAGTAATCGTGTACACGATTACGAGAACGATTCCGTATAGACTTGTGCGCTTTGGAGAGAACATCATCTGTCCAATCAAGATTATAAAGTCAAATACGTATAGGCTGATGGAAACAGGCACCTTGAAATATTTATTGAGTACGAGTGGCGGAATATCCATACCGCCAGTGCTGGCACCGATTCTAATAATCATCGCGAGCGAAGTTCCTATGCACAGTCCGCCGAATAATGAAGCTAGAAACATGTCATTTGTGAGGACGAAGCTACCTACGAGTTTCTGCAAGAATCCGAGGATAGTCGGAAATGCGAAAGTACTTATCATAGTGGTGAGTGCAAATTCTTTGCCTAGTAGCCCAAAACCTATAATGAACATGACTGCGTTAAATATTCCGACGAATAGAGAAATAGTTATGCCAAAATGGTGATTCATTATAATCGCAATACCTGTAGTTCCGCCGGTGATAAGACCGGTCGGGAGTATGAAAAATGCCACACCAATGGCATAAATGAAGTTCCCAAATACGACAGTGATCGCATTTCGTAGGAACTGCTTACTAAATATGTAGCTAGAAAAGCTGGAATTAGTGTCTTTCATTGTCTTTCTCCTTACAATTATTAACAAAAACTTTACATGTAGATAGTAACCATGTCAACAGCGTGAATGGTATTGTGAGAAATTAAATCAAAAACAAAATGAACCGCTGCTTGGCGTCAGCGGTTCATTTCTACTACGAAATTATTTAATTAAGAAAGAACAATCAAAAGAAAATGTTTTATGCACTTAATTCCTTTTGCACCATTATATTAGCATTTGATTATGACGATTCTGTAATGGTTTGTTAGTGTGTTGGTGTATCGCATATATCAATATTTACAAAAATACTAGCGAAATGTGAAAGCAAAGTCAGGAAAGTATGTAAAATGACCATATGGATATGGTATAAACTATAGAAGAGTATTTAAGAGAATTTCAAATAAAACATTTAAAAGGAGAAAAACTATGGGTATTGAAAAGACATACATTATGCTTAAGCCAGACTGCGTTAAGAGAGGACTCATGGGAGAGGTTATATCCAGAATTGAGAGAAAGGGCTACAAGATTGTTGATGCGAAGATGATGAATCTCGATGAGGCAATTCTAAAGGAACACTATGCGCACCTCGCTGACAAGCCTTTCTTCCCAGAAATTGTAGCATTCATGACATCTGGTCCAGTTCTCGGAATGATTGTTGAAGGCGAGAATGCAGTCCAGGGAATGAGAATCATCATGGGCGCTACTAAGTTTGAAGAAGCTACTGCTGGAACTATTCGTGGCGATTTCGCACATAGCACTAGCGAGAATTTGATTCACGGATCTGATTCCCTAGAGAATGCAGAGATAGAGATTAAGCGTTTCTTTGGCTAAGCTCATCAATAAGGCTTAAGAATCATTGAAAGAGGCTCGATAAATGACGTTAAACCAACTACTTTATATTATTACAATAGCTGACGAAGGTTCGCTCAATAAAGCGGCGGAGAAGCTCTACATGACTCAGCCATCGCTGACCAGTTCATTAAGAGAGGTTGAGTCGGAGCTTGGCGTGACCATTTTCCGCAGAACTGGTAGAGGTGTCACTGTGACTAACGATGGAGTGGAGTTTCTTCAGAACGCAAGACATCTATATAGCCAGTATGAATCGCTTATGGGTAAGTATTCGGATGAAGGCGGACTTAAAACGAAGTTCGGAGTTTCGACACAGCACTATTCATTTGCAATAAAGGCTTTTGTAGAGATGGTAAAGAAATTCGACATGAATGAGTACGATTTCGCTATCCGGGAGACCAAGACACAAGAGGTAATCGACGATGTCGTATCGCTAAAAAGCGAACTTGGTATCATCTACCTGAGTGATTTCAATCGTCAGGCTATTTCTAAGGTGCTTAGACAGAATGGTCTTGAGTTTGTGCCGCTAATTGACTGCAACGCATATGCTTACGTCTGGAAAAATCATCCGCTGGCAAATCGTGCGAGCGTGAGCTTCTATGACCTTGCGGATTATCCGAATATGACTTTTGATCAAGGAGACAATTCGACGCTTTATTTTGCGGAGGAGCTTTTCGCAGATATCAATCATCACCATATGATTAAGGTTAACGATAGAGCGACTATGCTCAATCTGATGCAAGGATTATTCGGTTACACAGTGTGCTCTGGCATCATCTGTGAGGAGTTGAACGGCGACGACTGCAACATGGTGCCAATTAAAGATGAACGCGTGGACACTGAAGGAGCTATGCAAATCGGATATATAATGAAGAAGAATTCCATCCTGAGCAAGATGGCAGAACTATATATAAAAGAGATGAAAGCATATCTAAGCTAAGTTCAATATAAAGCAAGGCGAGAATATGGAATATAATCACCAAAGGGAGTTATAGGGTAAAGCTATAGCTCTCTCTTGTTTTTTTGAATTAGACAGATGTTTATCTATACCATATAATTCAACCATAGCAAAACAGATGCGACTTACAGGGAGGCCGCGGATAACATAGAATTAAAATGAAACACAGAAAGGGGACAAACAGATGAGCGATATTAGAGATTCAAAGAATTGGGGATTTAACACTAAGCAGGTACAGGCAGGTCAGGAGCATGCTGATCCAGCGACTGGCGCTAGATGCGTGCCTATCTATCAGTCGGCTTCATACGCATTCGATAGTGCGGATTCAGCAGAGGCAAGATTTGCTCTAAGAGAAGCAGGTTCCATATATTCAAGACTTGGAAATCCAACTAACGATGTACTCGAAACAAGAGTTGCTGCACTCGAGGGTGGATCGGCAGCGCTAGCGGTTGCTTCTGGAACAGCTGCAATCGTATATGCGATTCAGGCAGTAGCGCAGCATGGCGAGCACATCGTAGCCGTAAGAACACTTTACGGTGGTTCATACAACCTATTTGCAAATACACTTCCGTTAGTTTCGGGAGTAACAACAACATTCGTAGAATCGGATGATTACGAAGGCTGGGAGGCTGCAATTCAGGATAACACAAAGGCTCTATACATCGAGGTAGTCGGAAATCCAAACTCCAACGTTACAGATATTGAGCGTATTGCAGAAATCGCACATAGACATGGACTTCCGCTAATCGTCGACTCGACATTTACACCACCATATTTGATCAAGCCATTTGAACACGGCGCAGACGTGGTTATACACTCAGCGACAAAGTTCTTCGGTGGTCACGGTTCAACAATCGGTGGATTAATCGTAGATGGCGGAAAATTTGACTGGAGTGCATCTGGTAAATTCCCATGGATTGCTGAGCCAAATCCATCGTATCATGGACTAAACTTTTACGAAGCTGTTGGTCCAGTTGCATTTGCTGTATACTGCAGAGCTATACTGCTCAGAGACGGTGGTGCATCACTTTCCGCATTTGATGCATTCCTTCTGCTTCAGGGAATCGAGACACTTTCTCTCAGAGTTGAGCGCCATGTCAAGAACGCTCTTGAGATAGTAGAGTACCTCGACAAGCATCCACAGGTTGAGAGAGTTCATCATCCATCACTACCTAGCGAGCCATCACATGAGATTTATAAGAAGTACTTCCCTAAGGGGGCAGGTTCGATTTTCACATTCGATCTCAAGGGTGGTAGAGATGATGCGAAGAAGTTCATCGACAATCTGCCTATATTCTCGGACCTTGCAAATGTAGCTGACGTTAAGTCGCTGGTAATCCACCCAGCGAGCACGACTCATTCACAGCTTAGCGAGAAAGAACTGTACGCTCAAGGGATCACACCTTCAACAATTAGACTATCCATCGGAATCGAGGATGTTGAAGACTTGAAGGCAGCGTTAGATGTGGCTTTTGAAGCAATAAGGTAAATCGGATAGCTTGAATCATGTAAATAAAGCATAGCGACATACGTTATAAGTGTATAAAGAGCAATCCGCAAATATACACTTAAGAAAACTGATATATCATAACAAATATTAAACCGACATAATAATAAAGTATGCTCAGGAGCAGGACAGAAGTCCTGCTTTTGTGTTGTAGTAAAGTAGACACTGCAGATGTTGAATTAATAGAGAAATATTTCTATAATATTTGTATTAAATTTTAGAAAGATATGAAAGATAAGGAAATGAAATGGTATATTTAAGCGAAAGCGCGATAAAACATATTAAGGACAGGGGATTCTCGGATATTGTCATCGACGTAATTAAATTTACAAGTTGATGTGCGCCTCCTAAGATGGAGATGTCAGTAGGATTTGCTGATAAAGACAAGGATTTAGATTATTTTATCGAGCGAGGATATAGGGTGGAGAAGAGCGAACTCGGCAAAGTTTACTATCCGAAACGGAACGCTGTCAAAGTTGGAAAGATTGAGATTAGATATGAGGAAAAACCGTGGCTTAGTTGCTTTGAGATAGATGGACTTAGACCGGCAAAATCTCGAGGCAAGAATTACAACCGAAGCATGCAGTTAATCCTACAGTATGCGAGAGCATTTGACGAAGTCAGGCGAAAGGACGTGGTAGAGCTTTGTAAACTCACACCTTCGCAGTCGAGCAAGTTGCTCGCTAAAATCGTAGATGGTGGATATCTTGAAGCGAAGGGCGCAGGAAGAGCTACTCGTTATGTGCTGACTGAAGAGGGAAAGAAGTATAGGTGATGGACACACATATGTGTTTGATGTTAACGAAGTATTGTTGAGCTAATATATGAAATTAATGAGCAGGAAAAGCCCTAGTTTTGATTTAAGTAGGTTACTAAGGGAATATTTTATTCTGCTTGAGTTGATTTAAATCGAAAAATGCTATATAGTACAAAAAAATTATGGTGTTATTCAATTTATGTTTAAGGGGGACATTTAATGTCAAAAATAGTTAATAATGCGGCGCATACAAATAAGCCTTGGTATCATATTAAATTAACTTTAATTTGTATATTTGTGCCTATTTTAAGTTTTTGTATAGTGGCAAATTATGACGATAAAGTATATGCGGTAAAATACATGCGCGAGATAAAAGCTGTGAATTATTATACCGGGAACGAGTCAGTAGCCAGAGCACCTGTAATCACAGGTTCATGGAAGAAAGTAACTGGTGCTTGGCGCTTCTACAACACAGACGGTGTAATGCAGAAAGGCGTATTTACCATAAAAGGTAATAAATACTACCTCGGGAAAAACGATGGAATCATGAAGACCGGCTGGCAAAAGATTGATAGATACTACTATTACTTCGGTACAGACGGTGCACTGAAGACCGGCTGGCAGCAAATCGATGGTCGTTGGTACTACCTTGGTGGTACAGGAGACGGTGTTATGAGGGCCGGCTGGCAAAAAATCGATGGTTCATACTACTATTTAGGTGATGCTAGCGATGGGGGAATGAAGGTCGGTTGGCAGCAAATCTATGATCGTTGGTACTACCTTGGTGGTACAGGAGACGGTGCTATGAGGACCAGCTGGCAAAAAATCGATGGTTCATACTACTACTTAGGTGATGCTGACGATGGAGGAATGAAGACCGGTTGGCAACAAATTGATGAATACTGGTATTATCTTGGTGGTGTAAACGATGGCGCTATGAAGGTTAAATGGCAGCATCTTGGTAATAGCTGGTATTATCTTGGCGATGTAAATGATGGCACCATGAAGACCGGTTGGAAGAATATAGAGAGTGCATGGTACTACTTCAATGAATCTGGTGTAGCCAAGAAGGATTGGCAACATATAGCTGGGAACTGGTTTTACTTCGATTCAAGTTACATGATGGTAAAAGATACAATCATGGAAATTGCAGGGCATAAATATGCTTTCAATGCTGACGGTGTGATGTTGTCTAATGAGTTTACATTCAAAGGCAAGAGATACATAACTGATTCATCTGGTAGAATTGTCTATAATTCATCACAAAAAGATGTAGTAAAATATGGACGTCGGTTTATAGGTGAGAATGGTAATAGATTTAATGACTGGTATTACGGAGATAAAAATCATCGTTCATTGGCATGGTGTAACGTATTTGTATCCTATGTAATGTATCAATGCGGAGTGAACTTTCAGAAGAATGCATATGTTCCTAATTCAGAGGAGTGGATGCATAAAAACTACAAGTGGGTCGACTACAAAGAGGCGAAAGCTGGAGATGTAATCGTCTTCTGCTGGACAGGACAAGGTTATAACAGTGGTCGCGGCAATAGAGATCACATTGGGTTCCTTATTTCCAAGAATGCCAATGGCACATTTACTACACTAGAAGGAAACACAAATGGCGGCAAAGTGGCAATTAGGACTAGATATTCAAAGAATATCAGAAATATTTTTAGCCCAAGATAATGCTTATATCATAAACACCAATGTGGCGAGTCGAATAAAAACAAGTTTATAGCGAACATAAAATACTAGGCAGAAGCACTATATGCAGCCTAGTATTTTTTATATCTGTGATGCGTTGACTTAAATAATATGGCAAGCAATTATGTTCAATAAATGTAAATATTGCGTGTTCATGAAAATTATGATATTGTATATAACGAACAACGTAAGTTGCTGATAAATTAATTCATGATAAGTTGTGGGACACGATATGAAGAAAAAACTATCTACTATAGAACTAGATGTTCTGAAGACCTTGAATAGCCAGGAGGGCGCGACTCAGAGAGAGATAGCTGAGATGAACAATGCGTCACTCGGAAGTGTAAACGGTGCGATTGTTAAACTCAGAGAGCTTGGGTATGTGAGTGCAGATAATGTAATTTCTGACGAGGCACAGGAGTTGCTCAAGGAGGCTAAACCGCAAAACGCAGTTATATTAGCGGCTGGCTTTGGTATGAGAATGGTTCCGATTAATACCGTATATCCGAAAGCCATGCTGAAGGTTCACGGGGAGGTTCTGATAGAGCGTTTAATAAGACAGCTACACGAGGCTGGAATCACCAAGATTGATGTCGTGGTTGGCTTTATGAAGGAGAGCTTCGAATACCTCATAGATGAATACGGTGTAGACCTGATTACGAACAGGGATTATGCGAGTAAGGAAAATCTCCATTCGCTTAAGCTTGCAAGCGCACAGCTCGGCAACACATATGTGATTCCGTCAGATATTTGGTTTAGGGAGAACCCATTTGCACAGTGCGAACCATACTCCTGGTATATGGTAGCTGAAAGTAGGAACGCACATAGCAGGGTTAAGCTGAACAGAAATAAAGAACTCATAGACATCGGAAATTCTATGAATAAGAAGCTCAAAATGATGGGTGTTGCATATATAAGCAATAAAGATGCAGATGAGGTGAGACTAAGGATTGCTAAGCATAGCGATCGAGATGATTGCTACTGGGAAGATGCGCTGTATACAGAATCGAGACCTCGCAAGATGATACTACTTGCCAAGAAAGTACCTGAAAATTTCGCTGTTGGAATCAACACTTATGATCAACTATGCACTTTCGACTCTGATTCAGAGAGCCTGCAGTCTGATGCAATAGATTTACTTGCTAAAGTGTTCGATGTCAATACGAGCGAAATTACGAACATAGAGGTGCTTAAGAAAGGGATGACTAATAGATCATTCTTATTCAGATGCAAGGGAGAAAAGTATATAATGAGAATCCCTGGAGAAGGCACTGAGCGCCTAATCAATAGGGAACATGAGTACCAGGTGTATGAAGCGATTAAAGATAAGGGTATTAGCGATGATATCATTTACTTCGATGTAAAAAATGGATATAAAGTGACAAAATTCCTCGAGAATACGCGTAACTGTGACCCTAAAGATTGGGAAGAAGTCGCAAAATGCATGAAAGTTCTCAAAAAATTCCATAGCTTGGACTTAAAAGTTGAACACAACTTCGATATATTTGGTGAAATCGAATTATATGAAAGGCTTTGGGGTGAAAATAAATCGATTTATAGAGATTATGCAAAGACAAAACAGAAAATCTATAAGCTCAAGCGATTCATTGATTCGTTAAATCCACACATATGCCTGGCTCATATCGATGCAGTGCCAGATAACTTCTTGTTCTGTGATTATGCAAGTGGAGAGGACGATATTCGAATCATTGACTGGGAATATGCAGGGATGCAGGATCCTCACGTAGATTTGGCGATGTTTTCCTTATACAGCATGTACACGAAGGATGAAATTGACAAATTAAATAATATCTACTTCGACGGGGACTGTAGTGATGAGGATAGAGCGAAGATATATGCATATATCTCAGTTTGCGGGATATTATGGTCAAATTGGTGTGAGTATAAGAGGCAGCTTGGAGTAGAATTTGGAGAATATTCCCTAAAACAATATAGATATGCCAAGGAATACTACAAATACGCATCAGATTTGATAGAAACTCTGTAAATTCTACTGTAGAAAGAAAGGATAATGCCGATATGAATAATAAAAACAGTGTGTCAGCTACACGAAAGCAAATTGATTGGGTTATTACGCTAGTGCCATTAGCGATAATATGTGGAATGAGCGCACTTTTTTTTGCTTTTCCGAACAAATCAAAGTCAGTACTGACGAGCATTCGCTACGTTCTCGGAGATAGATTTGGTTCATACTACTTAATCATCGGAGTGCTGATACTTTCAATTTCTATCTATATGGCATTTTCGAAGTACGGAGACATTGTCCTAGGGGGGCAAGATGAGAATCCAAAATATAGTTTCTTCACCTGGGGAGCGATGATGTTCACGTGCGGACTTGCCGCAGACATACTGTTTTATTCATTTGCAGAATGGGTGCTCTATGCGACGGATCCCCATGTAAAGAGCCTGGGATCGATTCAAGAATGGGCGGGGGTATTTCCTATATTTCATTGGAGTCTTATACCGTGGGCGTTTTATCTCGTGTTAGCTGTTTCCTTTGGCTTCATGCTTCACGTCAGGAATAGAGATAAGCAGAAATTCTCAGAAGCTTGCAGACCGGTTCTAGGTAAACGCACGGATGGAATTCTCGGCAGGTTAATCGACCTGCTTGCAGTATGTGCACTGATTGCCGGAACAGCTACGACTTTCAGCGTTGCCACACCACTAATGGCGAGCATTATCAAGATTGTATTCCATGTAGAATTGAGTCGCATCACTCTTTCGATAATAATTCTCCTGATAACATGTGCGATTTACACTTACTCGCTTTTACATGGATTTAAGGGTATTAGCGTCCTGGCAAAAATATGCATTTATCTGTTTTTTGGGTTGCTCGCTTACGTGCTATTCGTTGGTGGTAAGACAGGATACATTATCGACACTGGCATAGAGTCCATAGGCAGAATGCTTCAGCATTTTATCGAACTGTCCACATTTACTGATCCAGAGAGAAATACGCTGTTCCCACAGAATTACACCATTTACTACTGGGCGTATTGGATGGTTTGGTGCGTCGCGGCACCGTTCTTCATTGGAACGATTTCGCGCGGTAGGACCGTAAGACAGACTATCGTTGGAGGATATGGATTTGGAGCAGGCTCAACGATTATAAGCTTTATAATTCTGGGGAATTACTCGCTAGGCAAAGAGCTAGTTGACGGCATACCCCTAATAAAGTCATATACAGAGAACGGTGATATGTATGGGCTCATTATCAATATCGTGAGGACGCTTCCTTGCTCAACAATGGTATTAATAGTACTGATTCTGACAATGGTTGCATTCTACGCTACTTCGTTCGATTCCATCGCTTATATCGCTTCGTGCTATAGTTACAGAAGGCTCAAGGAGGGAGAGGCTCCAAATCGCATGATTCAGCTGATGTGGTGCTTACTATTGATTGTGCTACCAATTGCATTGCTTTTTTCAGAAAGCTCTATGAGCAATATTCAATCAGTCAGCATCATAGCAGCATTTCCTATTGCAGCGGTCATAACGCTTATCGCCGTTAGTTTTCTAAAGGATGCAGGGAAATTTATGAAAGCTTTAAAAGGTGGAGCAACTCGCGAGCTCGTAAGAGATGATGAAGCAGAAAGGAACGCGAAACGTGGGGAGTCGTAAAATGATTAAGGTAGATAATGCGGTTATACTGGCTGCGGGTGCATCTAGCAGATTTGCACCGCTTTCATACGAGAGACATAAGGCTCTAATCGAAGTTAAGGGAGAGGTACTAATCGAGCGTCAGATAAGGCAACTTAGAGAGGCTGGCGTCAGGGATATATACGTAGTCACTGGCTACAAAAGTGAACAGTTTTCATATCTCATAGCGAAATTTGGTGTGAAGCTTGTGCACAATAACGAGTATGCGACTCGCAACAATCATTCGAGCATTCACGTGGTGAGGGACGTGATTAGAAACTCATATATATGTTCGGCAGATAACTATTTTGCAGAAAATCCCTTCAATGCTTTTGAGGAAGGTGCGTTTTACAGCGGAATCTACTCTGCAGGATATACCAAGGAGTGGTGCATGAAGACTGACGAAGATGACTATATAATTGACGTCAAGATTGGAGGAAGTAAGGCTTGGTATATGCTAGGGCATGTGTTTTGGGATGAAAAATTCAGCAAGGACTTCACCGAAATACTTGAGCAGCGTTACGATGATCTTGAGATTGTCGATAGACTCTGGGAGGATATATATATCGAACACATAGCTGAACTTAAGATGAGATTAAAAAAATATAATGCTGAATATATTTTTGAATTTGATACTCTTGATGAGCTGAGAGAGTTTGATGAATCGTATGCTAGAGACACACGTTCGACGATTCTCAAAGATATATCAAGGTCGCTTGGAGCAAATGAGTCTGAACTTAAGGATTTTCAAGCAATTAAGGCTTTGGATAATCGGGCTACAGGCTTTAAGTTCGTGTGCAAGGATAAAGAATACACTTACGATTATGATTCAGGTAAGTTCATATAGAGAATTTGTTCAGGGAGGGCAAGTGTGGAATTAATGTGAAATAATCTAAAACAGGGGTTGTTTATCACGATTTGCTAGCTTTTTATAGGTTTTGCGTTTTGACTAATTCGCTCATAATAGGTATAATGTTATGATAAATTTCGCGTGGTATGCGAAAAATTAAAGACTAATATACATGATGACTTCAAAGAAAGCAGGCATGATTATGGATATTAACAGCAAATTGAATTTTGATAAAGCATCTCTGATTAAGACTTGTCTACTTATAGTCTGCGACTTAGCGGCGATTGAAATTGCTTCGTTTCTAGCGCTCTTTATAAGGTTTGATTTCTCGCTTGATGAGCCTATGGGCTCATATTGGGAGATGTTTAAAGGACACCAACAAATCGTGATGGCCCTAGGGATTGTCATATTTGCAGTTTGCCATATGTATTCAAGCCTTTGGTCGTATGTAGGCATACGAGACATGCTTAATGTGCTAATTGCTACAGTCTTGTACACACTCATGGTTACAACTATATTTGCTTTCTTTGAACAGCAGAACTACGGGATGCCGAGAAGCTTTTATTTGCTTTCCGGTGGATTTTTATTTGCGATAACTTTTTTCGTCAGATTCATTGCTAGGGCTGCGAGAGAACTTAAGGGCTTTGGAAACAGCCGCGGACAGGCAAAGAGGGCGATGATCATTGGCGCAGGTGCTGCAGGAGCTGGGCTCATCAAGGAAATTAAAGCAAATCCGAGCCTGAGAAAGAAAATAATCTGCCTTGTTGATGATGACGAGTCCAAGATTGGCAAGAGAATGAATGGAGTGCGTATTGCTGGCACTACGAAGGATATTGAGGTGCTTACGCAGAGATATTCCATAAATCAGATTCTCCTTGCGATGCCATCTGCATCGGGTGAAGAGAAAAAGAGAATTCTAGATATATGCAAGCAGACAGGCTGCGAGATGATGATCGTTCCAGGGATATACCAGATTATTCGCGGTGATGTTAGCGTATCACAGCTTAAGCATGTAGATGTAAACGACCTGCTAGGCAGGGATCCTATCGAAGTTGATATTGATGGGATTATGGAGTATGTGTCGAACAAAGTCGTTATGGTTACAGGTGCAGGTGGGTCGATAGGAAGCGAGCTCTGCCGCCAGATTGCAAGTCACAATCCTAAGCAGCTAGTAATGCTAGATATATATGAAAATACTACATATGAGATACAGAATGAGCTTAAGAGAGAATTTCCTGAGCTCAATCTTGTGGTGCTTATAGCATCCGTGAGGAATACAAAGAGAATCGATAAAATCTTTGAGATGTATAGACCGGAGATTATATATCATGCGGCTGCACATAAGCATGTACCGCTTATGGAGGCTAGTCCTAATGAAGCCATCAAGAACAATGTGCTAGGCACATGGAAGCTCGTTCAAGCTTCAGATAAATGGAAGGTTAAGAAGTTTGTTCTCATCTCTACAGATAAAGCTGTAAACCCAACTAATATCATGGGGGCATCTAAGAGACTGTGTGAGATGATCATTCAAACTTATAACAACAGATCAAAAACGGAATTCGTAGCAGTTAGATTTGGAAATGTACTTGGAAGCCATGGAAGTGTTATTCCATTATTTAGAAGACAAATCGCTGAAGGTGGACCAGTTACGGTTACACATCCAGATATCATCAGATATTTTATGACGATTCCTGAGGCTGTTTCGCTCGTACTTCAGGCTGGAGCATTTGCAAAGGGTGGAGAGATATTTGTTCTCGATATGGGCAAACCAGTCAAGATTGATGACCTCGCTAGAAACCTAATTCTGCTTTCTGGACTCAAGCCGGGAATAGACATTGAGATAAAGTATGTAGGACTAAGGCCTGGAGAGAAGTTGTTTGAGGAACTTCTGATGGACGAAGAGGGGCTTCAGGATACAGCAAACAAGATGATTCACATCGGGCATCCAATTAATATCGATGAAGAGAATTTCATCGAGGAGCTTAACGAACTCAAAGACTATGTTGAGGGTGAGCCGGATGATATCAAGCGATATATCAAAAACATAGTCCCAACATATACACCAAAAAACTAAGGTGTATAATTACATGATTGTATAAAAATTCTAGGAGGCATATCACATATGAAAGTACCGTTTTCACCACCGGATATTTCAGAACTAGAAATTAATAGGGTTGTAGAAGTCCTAAAATCTGGATGGATTACGACTGGTCCAGAGGTTAAAGAATTCGAGAGAAGAATTACAGAATATATCGGAGTGGATAAAGCCGTTGCCCTTTCATCGGCTACCGCGTCACTAGAAGCAGCGCTTCACATCCTGGGGATTGGTGAAGACGATGAGATAATCGTGCCTGCGTACACATATACAGCATCGGCAAGTCCTGTAATCCACAAAGGGGCGAAGCTTGTGATTGTCGATTCTGCACCTGAGACCTTTGAAATGGATTACGACAAGGTCGCTGAAGCTATCAACGAGAATACTAAGGCTGTTATTCCAGTCGATTTGGGCGGAATGGTATGTGATTACGACAGAATATTTGAAATCGTTGAGTCAAAAAAAGAACTATTTAAGCCTGCGAATAAACTTCAGGAGGCTCTTGGCAGAGTTGCTGTAATTTCCGACGGAGCACACGCCTTTGGGTCTGTGAAGAATGGTGTCAAAGCGGGGGCAATTGCTGACTTTACGTCATTTTCCTTCCATGCAGTTAAAAACCTTACTACCGCCGAGGGAGGTGCGCTCTCATGGAGGAATATAGATGGTGTAGATAATGACGAACTTTACCATGAGCTGCAGCTCTATTCTCTACACGGACAATCCAAGGACGCTCTATCCAAGAACAAGGCGGGCGCATGGGAGTATGATGTCGTATATCCTGCGTATAAATGCAATATGACGAATATCAATGCGGCTATCGGAATTGCTCAACTTGAGAGATATGAAGGCTTACTTACGAGACGTAGGGTGCTAAATGAGAGATATGAAACGGCACTTGAGAAGCTTGGGATTAAGGTTATGCATCATTATACTGAGGAGATGACTTCTACAGGCCATCTGTACTTAGTGAGGATTCCAGGCGCTTCTGTAGATGATAGAAATGCGGTAATTCAGGATATGGCAGAGCGTGAGATTGCATGTAACGTTCACTATAAGCCGCTACCGATGATGACCGCTTACAAGAATCTTGGATTTGATATTGCGGATTATCCAAATGCTTATCATCAGTATGAAAATCTAATTTCGCTACCAATATTCTCGACGATGACTGATGAACAGAATGAATATGTCATTGAGAATTTCACTGATATTCTTAAGAAGAGAGGACTAATTAACTAGATGGTTTTGTGCAAGTGGGATGACTTACCAGAGCATATGAGATGCGATGAAGTAAAAGAATATTACGACATCCTGAGCTCGAGAAAAGGCTCGCTTATAGCAAAAAGACTATTTGATTTCGTAGTTTCATTGCTGATGACCATCGTAATCTCGCCTATACTTCTAATCTTGATTGTCTTGATTAAGATAGATGATCCAGGACCAGCATTTTTCAGGCAGGTAAGAGTTACGACTAATGGTAGAGAATTCAGAATTTTCAAGTTCAGAACTATGGTTATAAATGCTGAGAAGCTCGGTGCACAGGTAACTCAGGAAAATGATCCTAGAGTTACTAAAATAGGCAATAAACTTAGAAAGTACAGACTTGATGAGCTTCCGCAGCTTCTCAATGTGATCACTGGCGATATGTCGTTTGTTGGCACGAGACCGGAGGTTCCGAGATACGTGGCATGTTACTCGAAAGAGATGCTTGCGACACTTCTGCTTCCAGCAGGAGTGACATCCGAGGCCAGCATAACATATAAAGATGAGAATGAACTCATCGGAAGAGCGGAGAACCCAGACGAGGTGTACGTAGATAAAGTTTTGCCAGAGAAGATGAAATATAATCTTGATGCACTAAGGAATTTTGGCTTTATCGGGGAAATCAAGACTATGCTTAAGACGGTTGGTGCCGTTATAAAGTAAGCTGGACGGAAATACTTCACAATTGCTGCTACTTAATGAGCGTATTGGAGGATAGTTTGAAGATATTACTGATTAACCACTATGCCGGTTCGCCGGAGATGGGAATGGAGTTCAGACCCTACTACATATCGAGAGAACTCGTAAAGAAAGGGCATGATGTAACGATCATTGCAGGTAGCTTTTCTCATCTAAGAAAGACAAATCCAGACATAACTGAAGATTTTACTGAGCAAGAAATCGACGGTATTCGCTATGTGTGGGTTAAGACTGGTGAGTACGATAGCAACGGAGTTGCTAGGGCGCTCAGCATGTACCATTTCTGCAAGGCGCTCAGTACAAATAAAAAGAAAATCGCGGAGCGTTACAGACCTGATGTCGTAATTTCTTCGTCGACTTATCCACTTGATGCTTATCCTGCATACCGTATTGCCAAACTAGCTGGATCAAGGTACATCCACGAAGTTCACGATATGTGGCCACTGACACTATATGAAGCTGGTGGAATGAGTAAAAAAAATCCGTTCGTAATAGCTATGCAACTTGCGGAAAATCATGCATATAAAAAATCTGATGTCGTGGTTTCGCTGTTACCGCATGCGAAGGACTACATGATTGAGCATGGGATGAAGCCTGACCACTTCAGGTACATACCCAATGGGGTTGTGATAAATGAGTGGGATGCAACGAAGGAGATTCCTGAGGAGCATAGAGAAGCATTCAAGAAGCTTAAGGACGAAGGCAAGTTCGTTATCGGATATTTTGGAAGCCATGAGCTTTCTTATGGATTACACAACTTGCTAGATGTTACAAAGCAGCTTAGTGATGAGAATGTTCATCTCGTCATGGTTGGTAAGGGCAAGCTCAAAGATGAACTTATCGATTATGCGAAGAAGAATGAGATTACCAATGCAACATTCCTACCACCGGTCGAGAAGGGTATGATTCCAGCGGTAATCGATAATTTCGATGCGATATTTATAGGTACGATTGAGTCTCCACTTTACAGATTCGGAATCTGTATGAACAAGATGTTTGACTCAATGATGGCTGCAAAGCCAATTGTAATGGCGATAACGACGCCGTCCACACCGGTGAGCGAATCAGGATGTGGAATCATCACGAATTCGTGTGATAATGATGCTATAAAGGACGCAATCAAGAAGATTCAGAGTATGAGCGAGGAAGAGCGAAACCAGATGGGAATGCTTGGACGTGAGGCAGTACTTAGTAAGTATACATATGAAAATATTGCAAGTGAATTTGAGAAGGCATTTGAGTAGAAGAGGTGCGACCCGATGAAGATAGTGACTGTAATTGGCGCTAGACCACAATTTATAAAGGCTGCTGCAGTTTCTCGTAAGCTGGAGCAGGTGTGTGAAGAGGTAATCGTTCACACAGGCCAACATTACGATGCGAATATGTCCGAGCTTTTCTTTGAAGAGCTTCACATCCCAAAGCCAAAGTACAACCTTGGCGTTGGGTCAGGTTCGCACGCAAGACAGACTGCAGAGATGCTAATAGGAATAGAGGATATTCTAATCAAGGAGAATCCCGACTATCTGATGGTATACGGAGATACGAACTCTACCATCGCGGGAGCACTTGCAGCTTCTAAGATTCATATTCCTGTAATACACGTAGAGGCAGGGCTTAGATCTTTCAATATGGCTATGCCAGAAGAACAGAATAGAATCCTTACGGATCACATCTCAAGTTTACTCTTCTGTTCGACAGATGCTTCGATTGAAAATCTTGAAAACGAGGGAATAACGAAGGGTGTTCACAGAATCGGAGACGTAATGTGCGATGCGGTTCTATACTATTCTCAGGAAATAGATAAGAAAGAACGCAGTCAGTATTTCAAAGAACTTCACTACATATTCGGTGAACGTGGAGAGCTTGATAAGTGGTATCTATCTACAGTTCATAGAGCTGAAAATACCGACACTCCTGAGAAGGTTCGCACTATCCTCAGGGCTTTCGAGAAGTTCGATGCACCGGTGATTCTCCCTGCACATCCTAGAACTAGAAAGATGATTGAGCAGATTAACGAAGAGGAGCACTTAAAAAATACAATATGCGTAGAGCCTATCGGTTACCTCGAAATGCTGTATTTTACAAAGAATGCGGTTAAGGTTGTGACTGATTCCGGAGGACTTCAGAAGGAAGCGTACATCCTCGATACACCGTGTGTAACACTACGTGAGCAAACGGAATGGGTGGAGACACTGAAAGGAAATCACAATGTACTCGCGCATATCGATGAAGCAGACATACTTGATAAAGTTAACAATACCGTTATTTCAGAGGAAAAAGAAAACTACTATGGTGCGGGGGATGCCGCTGACAAGTTAGTTAAAACTATTATTTCGGGGGAATAAAATGTCAGATTACTTTGTACATGAGAGCAGCTACGTAGATGACAACGTAGAGATTGGAAAAGGAACTAAGATTTGGCACTTCTGCCACATACAGCCTGGAGCTAAGATAGGCGAGAATTGTTCGCTTGGACAGAATGTAAATGTTGCGAATAACGTGCAGATTGGCGACAGAGTAAAGATTCAGAACAACGTATCAGTTTACGAAGGCGTTACACTCGAAGACGGAGTATTCTGTGGACCGTCATGCGTGTTTACAAACGACCTCACTCCAAGAGCTCGTTACCCAAAGGGTTCTGAGAACTACGGCAAGACACTCGTCAAAGAGGGTGCATCGATCGGTGCTAATGCGACAATTGTATGCGGACACACCGTTGGGAAATGCGCAATGGTAGCAGCGGGCGCTGTCGTAACTAAGGATGTTCCGGACTACACCCTAGTAGTTGGTATCCCAGCAGTTCCAGCAGCTAAGCTTGACGAATTTGGCAATATTATAGAATGGTTCAACAGATAACTCGGTTAGAAAAGGGGAATAATATGGATATGAAGGAACGTTTACTCGAGAAAATCGCAAAGCGCGATATTACTGTGGGTGTTGTAGGACTAGGATATGTAGGGCTTCCGCTCGCTGTTGAAAAGGCTAAGGCTGGTTTCAAGACAATCGGTTTTGATGTGCAGGAAGAAAAAGTTAATATGGTAAATGAAGGCCATAACTACATAGGTGATGTTGTAAATGAGGACCTAAAGGAGTTGGTCGATAAAGGCATGATGAAGGCTACATCGGACTTCTCTTTTGTAAAGGATGTGGATTTTATCGCTATATGCGTACCTACTCCTCTTGATAAGCACCAGGAGCCGGATATCAGCTATGTAAAGCTATCGACAGAGGCGATTTCAAAGCACCTATCTCGCGACACAATGGTAGTTCTCGAGTCAACTACTTATCCAGGAACTACTGAAGAGCTTCTGCTTCCTATCCTCGAAGAGGGCTCAGGTCTAAAATGTGGAGAAGATTTCTATCTGGGATTCTCTCCAGAGCGAGTTGATCCTGGTAACCTGATATATAAGACTAAGAATACTCCAAAGGTTGTTGGGGCTGTAGGCAAGGATGCTACAGAAGTAATTTCTGCGATGTACAGAGAAGTGCTCGAAGGCGAGATTTATGAGGTGTCTTCACCAGCTATCGCTGAGATGGAGAAGATTTTAGAGAACACTTATAGAAACATCAATATCGGTCTCGTAAATGAACTCGCAATTCTGTGCAACAAGATGGATATCTCTCTCTGGGAGGTAATCGATGCTGCAAAAACCAAGCCGTACGGCTTCCAAGCATTCTATCCAGGACCAGGTCTCGGCGGTCACTGTATTCCTCTAGACCCATATTATCTCACCTGGAAGGCTAGAGAGTTTGGATTCCATACATCGATGATCGAAAGTTCGATGATAATAAATGACAAGATGCCTGAATATACAGTAGATAGAGCAGCATCTGTTCTGAATAAATATAAGAAGGCTCTCAATGGATCCAAGATTCTCGTGCTCGGAGTTGCATATAAGAACAATATTGACGACTGCAGAGAGAGTCCTGCGTTAAATGTTATCGATATTCTCAAGGAAAGAGGTGCAGAGACAGACTTCTATGATCCATGGATTCCAAAGTATAAGAGAAATGGTAAGTGGCATGAAGGTATCGGCGAGATTAATGCTGATATAATCAAAGGATACGACCTCATACTAGTCGCAACTGCACACGATGCTTACGACTATGAGATGATTAGAAAGAATGCAGTAGCAATTTTCGATACTCGTAACGCATTCAAGGACGTAGAGGAGAGAGATAATATCTCGCTTCTATAAGCCCGGTATAATTCAGACAAAAGAGTACTTAAATTTCCGGAGGATATGTAAATGAAATATGCATTGATTGGATGCGGCAGAATCGCAACAAATCACGTGACTGCTGCAGTGAATAATAATCTAGAAATAGTAGCGGTATGCGACGTAGTGCCAGAGAAGATGGAAGCAATTCTAGAAAAGCATAATTTAGCAGGAGACAAGTCGATAAAGAGATATACCGACTACAAGAAGATGATCGAGGAGAATGACCTAGAGCTTGTCAGCATTGCGACTGAGAGCGGTAAGCACGCAGCTATTGCACTTGATGCAATCGATGCGGGAATCAACGTGATTATCGAGAAGCCTATGGCTATGAATATGGCTGATGCAGAGGAGATTATCAAGAGGGCTGCAGAGAAACACGTAAAGGTTTCAGCTTGTCACCAGAATAGATTTAACGTAGCTATTCAGGAAGTTAGAAAAGCTGTTGAAGGAAATCGCTTCGGCAAGCTCTCTCATGCTTCTATCAATGTTCGCTGGAATAGAAACAAGGGATATTACGATCAAGCACCTTGGAGAGGAACTTGGGAAGAAGACGGTGGTTGCCTTATGAACCAATGCATCCATGGAATCGATCTTCTCAGATGGATGATGGGCGACGAGGTAGTGGAGGTATATGGAGCAACTAGACAGCAGTTCCATGATTACCTAGAGGCTGAAGATGTTGGAGTTGCCGTTGTTAAGTTTAAGAATGGTGCTATCGGAACTATCGAAGGAACCACCAATGTATACCCTCAGAATCTCGAAGAGACACTGTATCTATTCGGAGAAAATGGTACTGTAAAGGTTGGCGGCAAGTCCACCAATACTATTGACGTGTGGGACTTCAAAGATGAGACCGCTGAAGATCAGAAGAATAAAGGCCTTGAAGAAGAAACGAGCAATGTATACGGCAATGGTCACACTAGTTTATTTGCCGATGTAATCGAAGCGATAAAGGAAGATAGGGCTCCTTATGTAGACGGTATTGCTGGAAGAAACGCACTTGAGATGGTTCTTGCAATTTACAAGAGCCAGAAGGAAGGAGCACCGGTAAGACTTCCATTGACAGATTTTGCAAGCACCGATATGCGAGGCGAATTCAAATAGAAGCGGAGGAAGATAATGGAGTTTAGAGATTTAAAGAAGCAGTATGCTGCGCTTAAAAATGATATAGATCGCCAGGTCGATGAAGTAATCGCTAGTAGCAGGTTTATCGGTGGTAGCAAAGTTTCCGAGCTTGAAGAAAAGCTAGCCGCGTATGTTGGGGTAAAACACTGTGTGACCTGTGGAAATGGAACAGATGCGCTGGAGCTTGCACTTATGGCTTGGGGAATTGGGGAAGGTGATGCTGTATTCGTTCCCGACTTCACATTCTTCTCATCTGGAGAAGTGGTTGCAATACTAGGAGCGACGCCGGTTTTCGTAGATGTAGAAGAGGATACTTTCAACATGGATGCTAGCTCATTAGAGAAGGCAATTGCCGGAGTAATCGCCGATGGGAATCTAAGACCGAGCGTAGTTGTGCCTGTAGACTTATTTGGACTCCCGGCTAACTTCCCTGAGATTAGGAAGGTTGCGGATAAGTACGGTCTCAAAATTCTTGAGGATGGAGCACAAGGCTTCGGCGGTGAAATCAATGGACAGAAGGCGTGCAGCTTCGGAGATATCTCGACAACTTCGTTCTTTCCAGCAAAACCACTAGGGTGCTACGGAGATGGTGGAGCGATATTTACAAACGATGATGAAGCTGCAGAGTTAATCAAATCTTACTGTGTACACGGTAAGGGTAAAATGAAGTATGATAATGTGCGCATCGGAATGAATTCCAGACTCGATTCCCTTCAGGCAGGTATCCTATTGCCTAAGTTAGCCGCATTTGCAGAGTATGAAGTAGCCGATGTTAACAGCGCAGCGACTAGATACACTGAACTTCTTAATGGAACTGTTGCTACACCTGTAATTCCAGAGGGGTTTTTAAGTAGTTGGGCACAGTATACGATTAAGCTTGAAAATAAAGAGCAGAGAGATGCGTTACAGGAGCACCTCAAGGGTAAATCAATACCTTCAATGATTTACTACCCTAAGCAGATGCATAATCAGGAAGCATTTGGGGCCGAGAGTGATTACGGAGTTGATTATTCTGTTACTAATAAGCTGTGTGATACAGTTCTGTCGCTACCAATTCACCCATACATCTCCGATGAGGATTTGAATGAGGTAGCATCGGTTATCAAGGAGTTTTTAGGCCAGTAAGCATGCGGGATAAGATTAAATTCATATATCAGAAGGGCTTGATCCATATAATGGGTTCAGGACTTCTCAACAAGGTGTTTACGTTTATCGGAAATGTCTTTGTAGTTAGGTTTCTAACCAAGCGCGAGTACGGAATTTTCGGATATGCTGACAACATCATGTCCTTCTTCTTGATACTCAATGGAATGGGTATTATATATGGAATGCTTCAGTTCTGTTCAGAACAGAGACCTGAAGAGGAAAAAGAAGCATACTATTGGTTTTCGCTCAAGTTCGGGATGTTATTCAACTTCGCGATAGCTGTAGGAGTTTTCATGTGTGCACTATTTGCACCGCTGAAGGTTGATGCGGCTAGACCAGTGCTAATGGTATACGCTCTTTATCCACTGACGTACTACGTATATCAATACTATTGCCTGTTAACGAGATGCAAGCGAGAGAACAAACGATATGCACTTTTATCGAATCTCAATGCCTTCATATATATGGTAATCGAGATAGTAGGAGCATATTACTTAAAGGTGAGCGGAATTATCATCGCTCTGTACCTTGCGACCATATTAGCCTCGCTCGTGGGAATGAGGTATTACCCAATTAGGACACTCAGAAATGCGAATTACCTCTCAAGGCATCAGAAGCTTGAACTGATAAAATATTCAGCATATGTGTGTGCGAATACGATGATTTCAAACTTACTCATTCTGATGGATGTATTCCTCATAGGTTACATCATAGTTAGTCCTGAAAAAATCGCTATATATAAGGTTGCAGCAACGATACCTGAAGCTTTAATTGTAATACCAAACAGTGTCGTGATGTTCGTATATCCGTATTTTGCAGAGCATAACATGGAATACGTCTGGATTAAACGTAACACAAAGCGTTTGATTGGAATTACTGCAGTTATGAACTTTGTTGTTGCTGGAATGCTATTTGTTCTAGCTCCGTGGATTATAAAAATACTATGGGGTGCCAAGTATATGGGAGCAGTAACGGTATTCAGAATACTTTCTGTCAATTACTTCGTGTCATCGACATTAAGAGTAAATGTGAGCAACCTGCTTGCAAGCCTCAGAAAGGTAAAGCTGAACTTTTACATAAATATTATTGCAGGTATAAGCAATATAGTTCTCGATGCACTGCTGATCAAGTACATGGGTATTGATGGAGCTGCATGGGCCACGCTGACAGTCGTTGTAATTACAACTGCAATGCTAATGCCTGCGCTAATACATAGCATACACAACCTGAAGAAAATTGAGCCAATAGACAGTTAAATGACTGGTAATTATAAGGAATGGAGCTTAAACAAATGAGTTGTGCAAGAAACTATCGAAAAAGCAAATTCAATACGTTTACTAAAATATGGTCTTTGCTTTATCTAATAGCACTGTTGGTGTTTGTATCATCTATGCTAGTGCTAGACGTAGTCCCTTCTAAGCTGTTGCTTGGAGCATTTGTCGTACTTCTGATAATCAGTGCAGTATTCTTCATACAGCTATTCAGAGATAATATTAAAAGATCTAGAAAGATTACGGCATTTATATTGAGCTTAATCTTAATGGCGGTATACACTGTTGGAACGACATATGCAGTTGCTACGCACGAGTTTCTAGGACAGGTTACTGCAAAGAAGAAGTCGGAGGATGCTGTAGATGTGACGAGTAAGCCATTTAACATTTATATAAGTGGAATGGATACAACTGGAAAGATTACAGAAGAAGCTCGTAGCGATGTCAACATGATTATTACGGTGAATCCAAAGACTCACAAGGTCCTTATGACTTCGATTCCAAGAGATTATCTCGTTGAACTGCAGAATGGGGAGAAGGATAAGCTCACCCATACAGGCCTTATGGGCATCGATGAGACTACTTCGGATGTGGAAGATCTACTCGGAATAAAGATAAATTATTACGTAAAGGTTAACTACAATACGCTTAAGGATCTCGTAAATTCTATAGGCGGAATCACTATCAATTCTGATAAAGCATTCATCTCATACATCGGGAAATACCGCTTTGTGGAGGGTGAGAATCAGCTTGATGGTGGCAAGGCATTGGCATATGCGAGAGAGAGACGTGCATATAGCGATGGTGATAATCATCGTGTGCGCAATCAACAGGAAGTTCTCAAGGCAATCGTAAAAAAGCTTACAGGATCTACGACGCTGCTTACTAGATATAATAAAATTCTTAGATATCTAGCCCCAACTATGGAGATGAATTTGACGAGATCAGAGGTTAAAGCTCTTGTGAAGTTCCAGTTAGGAAAGAATCCGAATTGGAAGTTTGAATCAAATTCATTAGAAGGATTCGATGCTTTCTCAACTGTGTATTCGGCAGGAAACCAGAAGTTATATGTTATGAAACCTGATAAAGAAAGCATTAAGAAGGCTCGTCAGAAGATTAAAGAAATCGAACATCCAAAGTCGAAATCAAAATCAAAGAATAAGAACAATAGCGATAACGATATTGAGAGTGAGAACAGCGAAAATGACAACCTATAATGTAGATGCATTTCCAGAGATAAAGGACGTTCAAAGAGTCGAACTTGATATATTAATTAAGGTCGCAAAGCTTTGCGAGGATAGAGGTTTAACTTATTTTATCGAAAGTGGAACAGCTCTAGGTGCTATTAGACATGGAGGATTCATCCCTTGGGATGATGACATAGATATCGGCATGCCACGTCAAGACTATGAGAAATTTCTAGATATTGCGCAGGATGAACTAGGAGATGAATACTTCGTGCAGACGAGAAAGACAGATTCCAATGCACCTTTCTCATTCGCTAAGGTGAGGAAGAACGGCACAACATTCCTAGAGTGGAATAAGCGCAACATCAAGATGCATCATGGTATTTATATAGATATATTTCCGTATGATGGACTTCCTCTAGAAGGGCTCGATGAACACATCGATAAATGCTTGAAACTCAACAAATTACAGTTTAAAAAATATATTCCAGATAGAGTAGGTGTTCCACAGAAAAGCTTCAAGTGGAAGCTAGGAGCTGCAGTGAGAAGGATGCAGTACTATCTTTTAAAGCTTTATCCGGAAAGCCTTCTCGAAGGGAAGATAAAAAAAGAATACATGCGCTATGAGCCAAATCCTGAGGAGCACGGATTTTGTACATGTTTCTCTTTTGTTGATAGAATCATTTTTCCAAATGAACTACTGTTCCCACCTCAGAAAATTAATTTCGAGGGAAAAGAGTTCTATGCGCCAGCTAAACTCGAAGAATACTTAACACTTATGTACGGCGATTACAATCAGCTTCCACCTATAGAGGACCGCGTAGGACACAGACCGGTTGAGGTCTCTGTAACGGAGGAGCTATTTACCCGCTAGGTAGTGTAGCGAAAGGACTAGATTGTGCTAATTTTACTGTCGTGGATTTTGAATATAGTAATCCTGATATATGAGTGGAAAAAGAAATCGCTGGGAGTGGTTCTCTGGGCGATGTTATTTGTGGTGTTCACAGTTCCTAACACAGCACATGCGTATTCAGGAGATTATTCCGACATAACAATTACCAATGCTACCATGTTAGCGGTGCTATTTATGGCTCTCTATATGCTTACGAGGTTCTTCTATTTTGCAAAATTTAATGCGGAGAAGCTCGAGATGGAGTTCTCGGATTTTGAGGAGACCCCAGAGGCCCTTTTCAGGATGATCTTCTGCGTGTATTTGATTTGCTTCGTAATAGTGGCTGGAGGATTCTACAGCAGAGGGTATTCACTTTTTAACTCAACGTGGACTCAGACGCTCAATATGACTCAGTCGCCTATAGAGATTTTGGCTGGAAAGGTCATGGTTGCCTTCTCAGGGATTGGCTTTGCTTGCCTATGCAAGAAAAAGCGTCTGTGTTTCTTGATAGCCTTTGTAATATATTTATTCTGCGCACTTTATTCAAAATCGAGATATAATCTGCTCGGCTTCATAACACCTTTCATAATCTACTTTCTATTTAATAAGAATAAAAAGAAGGTTGCTGTGGGAGTATCAGCAGGTGTAGTTCTTGTGTTTGCTGTATTCGTATTCCAGCAGATTCGGTGGTTAGGTGATATATCTGCTCTTCCTAAAGTTGGAATAGGAGAAATCTTTAAACGCTCAGTCGAATACATGAGAAAGGGTGGCGGTGAACTAGGACTTATAAAGGCGTATTACTATTTTGTAGAGCACAATAATAACTTTCCAAGATTCGGCATGGGATTAGGGTACATGCGGCTTGCGCTACTATTCGTCCCAACTGCTATCGCTAAGTTCAAACCGAGGGATTTTGCTATAGATATGTACAAAGAGTGGATGCATGTCGATAATCCTCGGGGTACAATGCATCCAACACTCTTCGGTGATGTGTTTGCTAACTTTGGATTCATGTGCTTCTTGTTGGGTATTGTATATGGAATCTTAGTGTCATTCGTAGATGAGTTTATCAAGGCTACGAAGGATCCAACTATGCGCTGCATGAAGGCAAGCATGGTCTGCACACTGTTTATTCTTATTGGAAGAGGCGCGACATATAATGCTATATTTAATTATATAATTGGTGTACTAGTTCTAGACATCATATATGCGGTTTATAAGATGTGGAGGAGAGCAAGTGAAGATACTCTTTATCAGTGCAGCAAATAAAAATTTTGACGGCAGAACGAGAGCACTACTAGATGTTCTTAACTCGTTTGCTGAAGTTATAGACATAACAGCAACACAAGAAGCTGATTTTGCTGAGAATAGCTCATATTACGTAAACTATAAGTCGTACAAGGAGTTTATTCGTAAGACCGTAGAACTTGGCAAGAAACATAGAGACGTGGACTTTATCTTTGCTGACAACAGAAAAGCAACTGTTCCGGTGCTCAAGCTAAATAAGCTTCTTAAACCTAAAGCTGTGATTTATGACGCAAGGGAGCTATATCTGCAGAGAGAAACTCACGGCTTTGCTAGTAAGGTCGGCTGCATTTTCGAGTCGAGGATGATTTCGAAAGCAGCACTGACAATCTGTGCAAATGAAGAGCGCAAGCAGGTTATGGAGAGAGAGTATAATAAAATAGGGATGATTCTCGTATTTGAGAACTTCAGAAAACTCTCATATTCCAAAGACTTTAGAGAAGAAGCGATGAATCATAAGTTCAACTATCTGAACGGAGATGATTCATTTAAAATCGTATCAACAGCTGGCTGCGAAATAGAAAGAGGCACAAAAGAGTTAATCGAAGCAGTGGATAAGCTTAATTTTGATAACACTCTGTACCTAGTCGGCTGTAAGGAAAATGATGAAAAGCAGGGGATAGAAACATTCATCGAAGAGAACAAAATCAAGAATGTGAAGCTCATACCTAGGCTTAATCAAGACGAACTCAAATACTTCGTCTCTAAGTGCGATGTAGGAATCGCAATGTATCACAAAAATAATTCAAACAATCTATACTGCTCGTCGGGAAAGATTTATGAATACGCATATGAAGGGATTGCTGTTGCAACGACTGATAACCCACCGATGAAGAGAGTACTAGATGAATATGGAATCGGAGCATATGATAGTGATATATGCAAGGCATTAACTAGTGTTCATGACCATATGGATACTATCAAGGAGAATATAAAGACATTTGTAGAGAATCAAGTAGTCGAGAAGAAACAAGAAGAATTTGCAGTTGATTTAAGAACGTGTATGGAGGATTTACAAGATGGTAAATAGCTTTGAGAAGAGGATCATCGAGCTGGTGAAGAAGTATGCAGTAGTGATGATTATATGCATTGTGGTTTGTGCGGCGCTTATGGCCAAGATTGAAGGATCAAAAGTAAGTAAAACATATAAGGCTAAACTTACAGTTGCTGTAACGCCTGTAAATGGCTATGAAAACAGTTCGGTAGATGACATAAAGAAGAATCAGGAACTTGTTGGACTCTATGCAAAAATTTCGACATCTTCCAAGACACTTGATCGCGTTGCAAAGTACGCAGGGCTAGACGAGAAGGGAAGAGAGGCTCTAGACTCAAGCTTTACAGTTGATATCGCAAAGGATGGGCAGTATGTAGATATCTATATTACTGGCAATACGGAAGATGAGACACTCAAACTAGCAGAGGCAGAAGCTAGAGCATTTGTCGATGAGGGTAAAGAGATAAGAGGCGAGGATATGCTCAAGGTTATCTCGATGCCTAGGAAACCTCTCGCTACTGAGAGTGTTAGCAAGAAGGGTTACTACGCAACAGGTGCTGTAGCAGGTATTTTCGTGGGAATCATCGTAAGTGCACTTCTAGAGATGAAGAGGAAAAAGCTCACAATATAACACTTAATGCAAAACGTTTTCTGAGTGAAATACGAGAAAGAACGAACAATGTACGAACTTAAATCTTTAAATAAGATGCTAACTCTGATAGATGGGTTAGTCGGGCATGTAAGAATAAAAAAGAGACAGCACATCATCATTTCGCTTGCTGTGTTTGGAATGATGATGACTACTTTTAGCAAGTTCTTCTTTTTCACAGATAGGCTGTCAAACTATGGAATCTCGCCACGAATGGTCAGTGTTTTTGGCAGCGGTCTGTTCTTTGTGCTTCTGATACTAATATTCATCTCGCTAGATAAGAATACAGATACTGATGTTAAATTCAACACATGGATTGGAATACCTCTACTGCTCATAGTTGTTTCATATTTAATAACTGGTATCGTAGAAAAAGCTCCTAAACAGATTGTCTGGGCTTTAGTATACAGCTTTGTATTTGTACCGATTTCATATAGACTTGCAAATAGTGACAATAGAAAAATCTTTATAAAAAGCTTAGTCACAGGAGTAGCTGCGTATGGGATCCTCGTGCTGATATTAAACGTGGCGTTATCCCCGGTAGTTGCAAGAAATTCATACTATAGACTGAGATACACGGGAGTGCTTACGAATCCAACGATACTCGGATACAACCTAAATATTTTTATCGTGGTATATGCGTATATAATTTATAAAAAGGTATTTGTAGATAAGGCTAACTTTAGAAAACTGTCAGATGGATTGGTTCTAGCGATTGCAATTTGGGGAATGAGCATGTCATGGTTCGCAATACTTCTTACAAAAAGCAGAGGATCTTTCCTCGGCATACTCGGTGTTATGTTTTTCTTTGCCGTTATGTGCATAAAAGGACTCTTCAAGATTCATATAAATGCTAAAAATTTAGTTACAATTCTTGTTATCGCAGTAGTGATGATGTTATCGGCGTATAAGCTTTCTGATAGTATACTGCAAAGAGACCTAAAGGCGCTTAATATTAAAGGGCATTATACTATTACCCATATGATGTTCGGAAGAATCCAGGAAAAGAGTAATTTCAAAAATTTAGATGGATATAATTGTTACATGGAGCCGAAAAACTTGACTGAAGCGCAGAGGAAAGTATGGCGTGATTTAGACAAGCTTACAACACATAGAGTCTGGATCTGGTACATATATTCGCAGCATCTAGGCTTTATCGGGCACAAGAACAGGACGTTTATTATTCCTGGATATACGAAAGGTTTAGAGAGACAGTCACATAATGCGACCCTAGAGGTTACATTTAATGGAGGTTATATTGCTGGTTTTGGTTTCTTGTTAATTGAGATAACAACCGGAATCTATGCTTTGATAACTTTGTTTAGAAAAAAAGAATATGCGGACAACAATTTAGAGATGCTATTCTTATCACTCGCAGCGATAGCATTTTGTATGAATGGGATATTCTCGACGATAAATACACTTACGACGTATTCAATTACTATGATGTACTACATGGCGTTGACGACAGTAGGGTTTAGAAAAAGTGATGAATCATTAACCACTACTAAGCAGCAGTTATAGACTAATTTAGAGGTAATCATGAAAAAGGTTATGTTGGTCTTTGGGACAAGACCGGAAGCAATTAAAATGTGCCCACTTGTAAAGGAATTGAAAAAGAGACCTGGAATAGACACATGCGTTTGCGTTACTGGTCAGCATAGACAGATGCTCGATCAGGTTCTCGAAACCTTCCATGTGGTTCCAGATTACGACCTGTCTATAATGAAAGAGAAACAGACACTCTTTGATGTTACAACCAATATTCTTGAGAAAATCAGAGAGGTACTTGTTAATGAAAATCCAGATGTCGTTCTAGTACATGGAGATACGACCACGACATTTGTAACTGCAGTTGCTTGTTTCTATTTACAGATTCCTGTTGGACACGTTGAAGCTGGACTTAGAACGTATAACATAAAGTCACCATTCCCAGAGGAATTTAACAGACAGGCTGTAGGGATTGTTGCAGAATATAATTTTGCACCGACAGAGAAGAGCAAACTGAACCTAGTGAACGAAGGTAAGGATGCAGGGAAAATCTGGATTACAGGCAACACAGCCATTGATGCTCTTAGCACGACAGTAAAGGAAGATTATGTAAATGAGCATCTAGAGTGGGCTTCTGATTCAAGGCTTATACTGATAACCGCGCACCGTAGAGAAAACCTGGGTGAGCCTATGCATAATATGTTTAGAGCTATTCGCCGTGTAATGGATGAGAATCCAGATGTGAAAGCAATCTACCCAATACACATGAATCCTGCTGTAAGACAGGCGGCAGAAGATGTGTTTGGTGAGAGCTCGCCAGGCGGAAAGGAAGAGCGCATAAGAATTATTGAACCGTTAGATGTGCTAGATTTCCATAATTTCATGAATCAGAGCTATCTAATTCTGACCGATTCAGGCGGAATTCAGGAGGAGGCACCTAGCCTTGGAAAACCGGTTCTCGTAATGAGAGACACTACTGAACGCCCAGAGGGAATTCAGGCTGGTACGCTCAAACTTGTCGGAACGGAAGAGGAGACCATTTATAAGGAGTTCTCAAGGCTTCTAACTGATAAAGACGAATATAAAGCTATGAGTAAGGCATCAAATCCATACGGTGATGGTCATGCCAGCGAAAGGATAGCGGATGTGCTTGAGTTCGGTGAGATAAGAGGATAGTGGTGCAAAAGCTTGCCTTATCAAAATTTAACATGATACAATGAAATGACGCTAAAAAAGCGTCATTTTGTATATTACAAAAAATTTAAAAAAGGAGGGATTAGATGTTGAAAGAAAGTCAGGGAAACGGTATGGCTGAAATAAAGAAGCTGCGTCATCATCTGCTAGTAATGGCAACGTGCCTTACTATGGTGATAGCGGGTTCCTGCTTTGCAGCTAGTGCTGCCGATGAGGCTGCATCGGTAAATGGAGCTACTAATAATGATTCTACATCTACTGAAGAAAGTGCTGATGTAGAAACATCAAATCAGAGCGATGCTGCTTCAGTACAGAGTCAAGATGCAAAATCAACTGATTCGGCTGTAACAGCTCAGACTGCAGATAATCAGGATACAGATCATGCAGCTCAGGCAAGAGCGGCAACACATGCAGCGAATGATGATGAGCTAGTTGCACCTACTGTTTCTGGAACGTGGAAGAACGAAGCTGGTGGCTGGCGTTTCTATAGTAGTACTGGAGTAATGCAGAAGGGTCTATTCACTATCGACGGCAAGAAGTACTATCTAGGACCAGACGGCATCATGAAGACGGGCTGGCACAAGGTTTCAGGCGCATATCACTATTTCGGATCTAGTGGCGCAGCTGTTGTGGGCTGGCAGAAAATCGGTGGCTACTGGTACTACTTCGACAAGATTGGAGTTATGCTTACAGGCAATCAGGTGTTAGATGGCAAGAGCTACTATCTAGGTGCTGCTAACGACGGAGCCATGAAGACGGGCTGGCAGGTAGTTGGTGCAGCTTATGAATCAAACAAAAAGATTGCCGACAGATGGGGATACTACGGAGCTGATGGAGCCGCATTAAAGAACAGCTGGCTAAAGTATGGTGGATATTGGTATCACTTTGACAAGGACGGTGTTATGCAGACCGACGTGGCTGAGGTCGACGGTAAATACTACTACTTTGGAACAGAAAATGACGGTAGAATGAAAACAGGCTGGCAGAAGATAGATGATACATGGTCATATTTAGGTGCTGATGGTGCTGCGAGAACTGGTTGGCAGAAAATCGATGGCTACTGGTACTACCTTGGAGAGTATGGTGAAATGGAGACTGACCTCAGAAATATTGACGACAGTCTTTACTATCTAGGTGGCGATGGCGCCATGAGGACTGGTTGGCAGAAAATATCAGGTGACTGGTATTATTTCAATGCATCTGGAGCAGCGGCATCAGGCTGGCTACAACTCGGAGGCTATTGGTATTACTTCGGTGAAAATCACAAGATGGTTAAGAACACCATCAAAGAGCTCGATGGAAAAAAATACGCATTCAATTCTGATGGTGTGATGCTGTCGGGCTATCTTTAAACTGAACGGTGAAACATATTTTGCAAATGCCTCAGGTGTAATTGCTAATCAGCTAAAAGGAGTGGATGTCTCCGCATATCAGAAGGATATTAACTGGCAGAAGGTAAAGGCCGCAGGAATAGACTTTGCTATCGTCAGAGCTGGATATCGTGGTAAGACCAATGGGGCTCTTGTAAAAGACTCCAAGTTCGATACACATATATCGGGAGCAGTATTAGCAGGGCTAAAGGTTGGAGCATACATGTTTACCGAAGCGAGAGATTACACAGAGGGTGCTGAAGAGGCAAAATTCCTCGTATCTCTTATCAAGGACTATGATGTGAAGCTCCCGCTGGTGATTGACACAGAGTATCAGAGCAATGCAAGATCAAACGGAATCTCGGTTGCTGCGAGAACGGAAGCGATTAGGGGGTTCTGTGAGACGATAGAGTCGCTCGGATATACACCGATGATTTACGCGAGTACCAGTTGGCTGAACAACAACCTAGATATGGGTAAACTGAGTAAATACAAAGTTTGGGTAGCTCAATACTACGACAGAGTTACGTACAAGGGAAGATACGAGGTATGGCAGTATACCAGTAAGGGCAGAGTCGACGGAATAAGCGGCAATGTAGATATGAACTACTGGTACAACAAATAGTTAACAGTTTATGGAACAAAGGAGAGGGTGAAGGATCACCTTCTCTTTTTGCTCTTTAAACGCAGCCTAGTTCCATATCTAGTTGCAACCTATTACAACACCGCTAGCCTTTATTTATCACAGCTAGTAAATATCTATTCACATATCGAATTAAAATTAATCTTAATAACTCGTCACAATTAAGTGTGAAATGTGCTCTGAATCGCATTAGGAGCAGGAATCATAGGCTCGATATTGTCCTAACTATATCCAGATGGTATAATTACATTTAAATACGGAGTGTGCAATCGTGCATGCTCGGGTATTTGAGAAAAGAGATGTTTTATGAAGAAAAATAAAATCGGCAGTATTCTCGTAGCGGTTGCGATAATAGGTATAGTCATCGGGATTATTTTGATTTATTTCATCGGTTTCGAAATTGTTCCTGGGATGCCGCTTGGCGCAAGAATAGTTGTAGCACTTATCTGTGCTGGCTTTATATACGGAGTGCTGCACATCTTGATCGAGAGAATCCGCGAGATTCAGAAAGGGGAAGACGATGATCTTAGTAACTACTAACGAAATCGAAGGCAGAAAAGTTCAGACTATCGGACTTGTAAAGGGAAGCACAATCCAGACAGTTAACGCCATAAGGGACTTTGGCGCTGGACTTAAGACTCTTGTTGGCGGAGAGCTCGTTAAGTATAACGAGATGATGAACAACGCTAGAGCACTTGCAACAAAAAGAATGGTTGATGAGGCTGAGAACGTTGGCGCTGATGCAGTTGTTGCAGTTCGCTATGCATCCGCATCCATAATGCAGAACGCTGCAGAGGTTATGGCATACGGAACGGCTGTTAAGTTCGTTGACTAATCTTAGATGACTGAGACGTAAGCTTAAGTCAAAATTAAATATTGATTTGAAATTAATCGGGATTATCGATGTTGGGTAAACACGATAGATCCCGATTTTTATTTGTTTTTGGTTTATATACACGTTACTTCCTTGCATATATCACCGATGAGGGATATTATTATACCTATGCTTAAGGTTATTAAATGGATATTTAAGTTAATATTGATAGTTCTAGTCATCATCGTCGGAATCAACCTGTATGTTAAGTTCGAAGGTGAGAGAAGTATCCGCAGTGTAGAACAGCTACGTGGCCAATCGTATGACTGTATCATCGTGCTGGGTGCAGGGGTGTATGGTAATGGTGAGCCTACTAAGATTCTTAAGGACAGGCTTGACCGTGGTATAGAGCTATATAATGCTGGAGTGGCACCGAAACTACTGCTGTCTGGGGATAACGGCAAGACTAATTATGACGAGGTTAAGGTCATGAAGAACTACTGCTTGAAGCATGGGGTTCCAGCGCAAGACATATTCCTAGATCATGCAGGTTTCTCTACGTATGAGTCGATGTACCGCGCAAAGGATATATTCGGTGTAAAATCAGCAGTAGTAGTTACACAGCATTATCACGAGGGTAGATCGTTATATACAGCAAAGCGGCTTGGCATCAAAGCCGCCGGGGCAAGTGCGGTAGAGAAGAAGTATGATGGAGATGAGGCTCGTGCAATCAGGGAGTTTCTATCTAGAGAGAAAGCTTTTGTACAATGCCTTGTTAAACCAAAACCGACGTTCCTCGGAGATAAGATAGATATTACAGGCGATGGGCAGGTTAGCTGGTAAATGATAACCGTTCAAAACAATAAAAGATGAATTTAGTGAATTTGGCGCTGGAGCAAAGACTCTGGCGCTTTTTATATATGAGAGGTAAAACTACTACAATGCATACAAGTATTTATATAAGTGCATTATGAATTGTTGACAAAATAATTTAGCGCAATATAATCGTACATGTAAAGGGGAGTCTAAAAAAGGGAATTAGACTAGATGATTAACTCGCAAGGTGGCGTGCCATATGAAAAGGGCGTGTGGCATGCGTATGTGAAAGAGCCTTTACAAAGGCAGCAAAGGAGGTTATGGATATGGGATTTTATGATTACTCAGTTCCAGCTGCAGACGGAAGCGAAGTATCGATGAAAAATTACGAGGGTAAGGTTGTCCTCGTTGTGAATACAGCTACAGGCTGTGGGTTTACACCTCAGTATGAACCGATTGAAGAGATGTATGAGAAGTACCATGATAGGGGATTTGAAGTACTAGATATCCCTTGCAACCAGTTTGCAGGGCAGGCTCCTGGCTCAGATGAGGAGATTCATGACTTCTGCACTCTTCAGTACAATACGAAGTTTCCTCAGATGAAGAAGTCTGATGTGAATGGCGAAAACCAACTAGAGCTATATAAGTTTCTCAAGGAGGAGAAAGGGTTCGAAGGTTTTGGTAAAGGTCTTAAGGCTACAGGACTTTCGCTTGTGGTTAAGAAGATGGACAAGGATTATAAGAATAATCCTGATATCAAGTGGAACTTCACCAAATTCGTGGTTGATAGAAACGGCAATGTAGTTGCGAGATTTGAGCCTACTGCGAAGATGGAGGAAGTGGAGAAGTACGTAGCTTCTCTCGTTTAAATTTGTTGTTCCAAGTCTACGGGCTGTAACATCCTTAATAATAAATATACTGCAATGGAGAAAGCGTGGCTGAGGCTACGTTTTTTCTTTTGCTATAAGTGATAGACGAGGCAAATATTCGCAGATGCTACAATTCTTATGTACTATTTCGTGTTTCCACACTGGAATATTTTGCTTTCAAAATGGTATAATAAAACATAGATTGAATGGATATCCGTTCAGTCGTTTTTATTTATGAGACAAGAAAAGGGGGAACAATGGGCACAGCTACTGAGATAAAAGAGAATAAGCTAGGGATAGCGCCGATACCATCACTGATTATAAAATTGTCAGTACCGCTCATGGTTTCAATGTTTGTGCTGTCACTTTATAACATAGTGGATAGCATATTTGTCGCTCAGATTAATGAGAATGCTCTTACAGCAATCTCTCTATGCTTCCCGATTCAGTCGATGATGGTTGCATTTGGAGTTGGAACCGCTGTCGGTATGAGTGCTCTCATGTCGAGATATCTCGGAGCAAGGGATTTCGGCAGGGTAAATGCTACTGCACAGAATGGAATATTCCTAAGCTTTGTAACATATGCGATATTCGTAGTGATAGGGCTGTTCGCAAGACCTTTTATAGAGATGCAGACCAGCAACACTGAGATAATCGAATATGGCGTAACATATCTCAGAATCGTGTGCTGGCTTTCGGTCATGGTGTTCCTACAGGTTACAATCGAGAGGTTGCTGCAGAGTACAGGCAGAACCATATATATATTTATCACGCAGAGCACCGGAGCTATTATCAATATCATCATGGATCCGATTCTTATCTTTGGCTGGTTCGGAGCACCTAAGATGGGGATTGCCGGTGCGGCATATGCTACCGTTTTCGGACAGACTGTTGGTGCGCTGCTAGGACTTTATTTTAATGTTAAGAAGAATAGAGAAGTCAAGCTGTCCTTCAAGGGGTTCAAACCTAGCTGGAAGACTATTAAAGAGATATACGAAATCGGAATTCCGTCTATTATCATGCAGTCTGTAGGATCAGTCATGGTATTCGGTCTCAATCAGATACTCGTAAAATTTACAACAACTGCGGTTGCAGCATTTGGCGCATACTTCAAGCTCCAGAGCTTTATCTTTATGCCAGTGTTCGGCATGAACAACGGTATAGTTCCGATTATTGCGTATAACTACGGTGCACAGAATCGCAAGAGACTAAATGAAACCATGAGACTGGCTGCAATTTATGGCATAGTCATCATGACCGTGGGTATGTTCATTTTTTGGGCAATCCCTCATGTTCTACTTGGTTTCTTCGCAGCATCACCAGAACTGATGAGGATTGGAACTGTTGAGCTTAGAATTATTTCACTGGTATTTCCATTTGCAGGATACTCAATCATGCGAGGCGGAGTATTTCAGGCCCTCGGAAAAAGCGTATACAGCATGTATGTATCCATCGTGAGGCAGCTAATCGTGCTACTGCCAGCGGCTTACTTCTTATCCAAACTCGGCAACATCGACTACGTGTGGCTCTCATTTGTATTTGCAGAATTCTTTGGACTTAGCATGTCAATCATATATACTAGAAAGATAAAGAAGGATATAATCAACCAGCTATAGGAGCGGTCTGTATCTGGCAAATGGCCACATATATCCGCAATACTTACGACGTGCAGTAGCTGCACGATAAAGGAGCTAATGTGGAAACTCACAGGGAACAGAATATACATGAGAATAAGAAGGCACTTCGCGCAAGATGCAGAGAAATCGTAAAAGGGCTTTCTGCTGAATACATTGAGGAGTCTAGCCATAAAATCGTGAATCTCATATTAGCAACTGATGTTTATAAGGGCGCAGATACGATTTTTTGCTACATGTCGATGGGAGGCGAACCGGTGACGGATGAGATTATAGAGCGAGCCCTCAAGGATGGAAAGCGCGTCGGGATTCCACTATGCGTTGGACCGCACGAAATGGTCGTTAAAGAATATAAGTGTGGCGATGAACTGTCGAGAGGCGCATTCGGAATTAGAGAGCCACTTGCTGAAGCTGCTGAAATAACTGCGGATGAATTTGACCTAGCTATAGTTCCTTGCGTGGCATGCTCGAAGGACGGACGTAGAATCGGGCATGGTGCGGGTTACTATGATAGATTTCTCAGCGCGTTGGGATTTAACAAGATTGCGCTTTGCTTTGAGAAGCTTCTCACGGATGATATTCCGCTAGAGGAGACTGACGTATACATGGATGGAGTTGCAACTGAAGATGCCATCTATGGTACGCGATGGCGCGGCTAAGCTCGAGAAGAAATTAATCAAAAGCAAGTTGCACATAGATTTGAATATAGAGATAAGGGGAAAATCATGAGTAAAAATAAAGTTGTATTAACTGGAGATAGACCGACCGGCAGACTGCATATAGGACACTACGTGGGATCGCTGAGACAGAGGCTTATCCTACAGGATGACGCTAGCATAGATAAGATGTTCGTCATGATTGCAGATGCGCAGGCGCTGACAGATAATGCAGATAATCCAGAGAAGGTGCGCGAGAGCGTGCTTCAGGTTGCGATGGATTACCTAGCAATCGGGATAGACCCGGCGCGCACAACTATATTTATCCAGTCGCAGATTCCGGCGCTTCACGAGATGACTATGTACTATATGAATCTCGTTACAGTTGCTAGAGTTCAGCGAAATCCTACAGTTAAGAATGAGATTAAGATGCGTGGCTTCGAAGCCAATCTACCAGTGGGATTCTTTACATATCCTATCAGCCAAGCGTCCGACATAACTGCATTCATGGGCACTATCGTGCCAGTAGGTGAGGATCAGGAGCCAATGATCGAGCAATGCCGAGAGATAGTTCGTAAATTCAATGCTACTTACGGTGAAGTCCTGGTTGAGCCAGAGATTTATTTACCTGAAAACAAGGTGTGCCTAAGACTTCCGGGAACTGATGGTCAGGCTAAAATGAGCAAGTCGCTCGGAAATACCATCTATCTATCGGATAGCGCGCAGGAGCTCAAGACTAAGGTTATGAGTATGTATACTGACCCGAATCACATCAAGGTTGAGGATCCAGGTCAGGTTGAAGGTAACATGGTGTTTACATACCTAGATGCGTTTGTGCAGCCTGATTCATTTGAGAAGTATCTATCTGATTACAAGGACTTAGATGAGCTCAAAGATCACTACAGAAGAGGTGGGCTCGGTGACGTCAAGGTTAAGAAGTTCCTTCTTAAGGTGCTAAATGAGTTCCTCGAGCCAATCAGAGAGAGGCGTGCGTACTACGAAGCGAATCCTGAAGTGGTAGTTGAAATACTCCGCAAGGGTACAGAGCTTGCGAATGCTGAAGCAGAGGCAACTCTGGATAAGATGAAGAAAGCGATGCAGATCGACTACTTCAATCAGTGGAACGAGGATTACAGTATTAAGTAGGTGAAATTTTATTATAGAAAGCCGGAATCTGTCCTATCAGGTAAGGTGAAGCATCCAATTTTAAATTGCTGATTGTGATGCTGAGAATTGAAATTGCAACCTAAATAGATAATTTAAAACAACACAAGTGGCAGATTCGATGATTCGGAGCTGTCACTTTTAGTTTACTGCACTTTTTCATTTTATCTTCACAAAAATGCACATTACCTAGACATATTATTTTCTTCAACGTGGTAGAATTTACTTAATGTTATGAAGGGATAATCTCGAGTGCTATTGGCACTGCAAATGTGTGAGATCCAAAGATGATTAAGAACGTTGTAGGCATGTACTTCAGCCCATCGGGCGCAACTGCCAAAATAACTAAGAAGATTACAATTGAATTAACTGACAATATGCGTGATAGTTGCCTGGATGATCTCAGCTATTCTTTTTACGACATGCTCTGCTTGAGTGAGCGCCACGGTATAAATACGTCTATTGATTGTACTGACGAGACTATCGTCGTGATGGGGCTTCCAGTCATGTCGGGACGCATTCCTGAGATTTGTAAGGAGATGCTATCTAAGGTCAATGGTAACGGGGCATATCTGATCGCACTTGTGTCGTATGGAAACAATAGCTACGGTGATGCGTTATATGAGCTGTATACGTATGCGAACGAGAGAGGCTTTAACGTGATAAGTGCAGCTGCATTCATCGCACAACACTCGATGTTCCCTAAGATTGCGGAGAGCAGACCAGATTCGAATGATATCAAGAAGATGATTGAGTTCAGCAGGATTAGTGCTAAGAAACTGAAACGTTTCATATGTACGGATATCTCGTCGATGCGAGGGAGGCTTGCTCCGCTTATGATTCCTGGGTCGATTCCTAAGCGCAAGCCGATGAAGCTACCGATTCACCCTACGGCGAACTCGCTGTGTATAAACTGCGGAAAGTGCAAAGAGGTGTGCCCAGTTGGAGCAATCAGTACTGACGACCTTAGAAAATCCAACCCAAAGGAATGCATCTCATGTACATCCTGCATCAAGGTTTGTCCGCAGGATGCTCGTGGATTCTACGGTTCACTCGCTAAGGCGACGAGAATTGCGAGAGAGAAGCTGCATTTTAAGAGAAAAGACCCTGAGTGGTTTATATAGACGGAAGAGGGACCGAGAGTTATGATGATATGTACCCTCCTTACTGGATAACAGTAAAGGAGGGTATTTTATGTGGGAATTTCATCATAACAGCTGTGATTACTTGACATAATAAATATTGCATATTAATATACATGTATACAATCTAATGCTAGAGTGAGTTGTGTATTAAAATGCGTAGATTAGTTGAAAGCTAGTTATGAGGTATGTGAAACTAAAATTTGCGAGGTATAACAGATGAGTAACATCAAGATCAACAAGAAATCAAACCTGCTAGAACAGGACCCTTACAATTACCAACTTCAGGACGTTGAAGAACCTAACTTGATGCGTGAATTTTTCGAGTACACTGAGATTCCAAAGGTTTCCTTTAATTTTAGAAGAAACCCTCTTGGTATGCCTAAGGAGATATGGATTACCGATACTACTTTTCGCGATGGCCAGCAATCTCGTGAACCATATACTGTTGAGCAGATTGTTGACATTTATAAGATGATGTCGAGGCTCTCTGGACCTAATGGTAAGATTAGACAGACGGAGTTTTTCGTATATAGCGATAGAGATAGACGAGCTATCGATAAGTGCAGTGAGCTCGGTCTTGAATTCCCAGAGATTACGACCTGGATAAGGGCTAAGAAGGAGGACTTTAAGCTTGTTCACGATATCGGTGTAAAGGAGACGGGGATACTCGTTAGCTGTTCTGATTACCATATATTTACAAAGCTCGGTATGAATAGAAGACAGGCGATGGAGCACTATCTCTCGGTTATTTCCGATGCTTTTGAAGCTGGGGTTATGCCGAGGTGTCACCTTGAGGACATTACGAGGGCTGATTTCTATGGCTTTGTGGTACCTTTTGTAAAGGCTATTCAGGACCTCGCAGAGCAGGCTAATATGCCGGTTAGAATTCGTGCATGCGATACGCTTGGATACGGAATTCCTTATGCAGGAGTTGCGATGCCTAGGTCAGTTCCTGGGATAATCTATGGACTCCAGCATTACGCAGGGGTACCGAGTGAGATGATTGAGTGGCATGGACATAACGATTTCTATAAGGCAGTTACTAATGCTGCTACCGCGTGGCTGTACGGAGCAGCTGCGGTAAATACTACGTTATTTGGCATAGGAGAGAGGACGGGAAATGTTCCTCTTGAGGCGATGGTCTTCGAGTATGCGCAGCTACGGGGTACACTGGATGGAATGGATACAACGGTTATCACTGAGCTTGCCGAGTATTATGAGAAGAAGATTGGGTACCGTCTACCGGAGCAGACACCTTTTGTCGGCAAGAATTTCAACGTTACAAAGGCTGGAATTCATGCGGATGGACTACTTAAGAACGAGGAAATTTACAATATCTTTGATACCAAGAAGTTTCTAAATAGACCGCCTCTCGTTTCAATCAATCAGAACAGCGGTGCGGCTGGAGTGGCTGTATGGCTCAATGAGCAATATCACCTAGAAGGCGAACGGAGAGTAGACAAGCATAGTGAAGTGGTTCGCTATATCAAGAGCTGGATTGATGAGCAGTACGATAATGGTAGAGTCTCTGTAATCGGAGCAAATGAGATCGATACGCTGGTAAATAAATTCGTGACTGGAGAGGCTGAAAGGAACTGGTAGGGGCATAAAATGGGATATACAATAGCTGAGAAAATTATTAGAGCTCACCTGGTTAGCGGTGAGATGAAGGTGGGCGAGGAGATCGGACTCAGAATTGACCAAACTCTGACTCAGGATGCGACTGGAACTATGGCATATCTGGAGTTTGAGTCGATGGGAATTCCACAGGTTAAGACTGAGCGGTCTGTCGCATATGTCGATCACAACACTCTACAGTCTGGATTTGAAAATGCAGATGATCATAAATATATTCAGACCGTGGCTGCAAAGCACGGTGTGTACTTCTCGAGACCTGGCAACGGCATCTGCCACCAGGTTCATTATGAGAGATTTGGCATTCCAGGCAAAACTCTGATTGGATCCGATTCGCACACGCCAACTGGCGGTGGAATCGGGATGCTCGCTATAGGTGCTGGTGGCATGGATGTAGCCGTTGCCATGGGCGGCGGAGCTTACCACATCCCTATGCCTAGGATGATTTTCGTGGAACTAACCGGAGAGCTCCGCCCTAATGTGAGCGCCAAGGATATCATCTTGGAAGTTTTACGCATGTTATCCGTAAAAGGGGGCGTTGGCGCTATTGTCGAATACGGCGGCGAGGGTGTAGCAACGCTCAGCGTTCCTGAACGTGCGACTATTACTAATATGGGTGCTGAGCTAGGAGCTACTACCTCGATTTTTCCTTCTGATGAGGTGACCAGGCAGTTCATGGCGGCTCAGGATAGGGAGGTTGACTGGTCTCCTCTGGCTAGCGATCAAGATGCTGAATATGCGGAGCGCTACACCATCAATCTGTGCGAACTGGAGCCTCTAGCGGCTTGCCCAAGCAGTCCTGACAATATAAAGCCTATAAGAGAGCTCACAGGGATAAAGGTTGATCAGGTGGCAATCGGTTCATGTACAAACTCATCATTTGCAGATATGACTAAGACTGCATCAGTGCTAAAGGGGCATAAGATTGCAGACAGTGTGAGTCTTGGAATATCACCAGGATCAAGACAAGTGCTCTCCATGATGGCGGAGAGCGGGGCGCTCACAGATATGATTGATGCGGGCGCTAGAATCCTGGAGTGCGCATGTGGGCCATGCATTGGAATGGGATTCTCACCAAATTCAAAGGGAGTGAGTCTTAGAACCTTTAACAGGAACTTCCTCGGTCGCTCGGGAACTAAGGACGGACAGGTGTATCTAGTAAGTCCTGAGACAGCTGCAGCGTCAGCGCTCACAGGCTACATCACAGATCCAACGACACTCCCTCCAATCGCACAGCCGCAGCAACTAGATAGATTCCGCATCAATGATGACGGAATTATCGCACCACTGCCAGCAGCAGAAGCCGAGGCGGCAGAGGTGCTCCGCGGCCCTAACATCAAGCCGTTCCCAGAGACGAGTCCGCTGGATGATCAGATGGAGGCTGCAGTCATCCTCAAGGTTGGTGATAATATCACCACCGACCACATAATGCCAGCAGGTTCAAAGGTTCTGCCATATAGATCGAACGTGCCTAAGATATCTGAATTCTGCTTCAGCGTAGTGGATGAGACCTTTGCAGCTAGAGCTAAGGAGGCTGGCAAGGGATTCATAGTTGGTGGCTCAAACTACGGACAGGGATCATCTAGAGAGCATGCAGCGCTTGCACCACTCTACCTCGGAATCAAAGCGGTTATAGCGAAGAGCTTTGCCAGAATCCATGCGGCAAATCTTGTGAATGCTGGAATATTGCCACTAATATTCGAGAATCCTGATGACTATGATGAGATAAAGCAGGGTGATGTGCTTAGATTAGATAATGTTAGGGCAGCTCTTGGAGATGACAGAATAATCCTGCATGTTGGAGATAAGGATATTCCGCTCCGCATGGAACTTGCTGAGAGGCAGAAAGAAGTGCTGCTGGCTGGAGGACTTCTGGATTATGCGGCGCAAGGAAACTAGATAAAGCTGTAAAGTGCGCTCTATTTAAACCACAGATAACGAAGCTTGTGATTATGAGCATAAAGATTGGAAACGTGCGAGGATACTTGAGAAACAAGATTTAAAATTGGAGATAAGCGATGGACAAGAAGGTATATAACTCCGAGATAGAGCTAGATATTAAAAGCGCAGTAGAGAATTTTGAAACCATGTTGCGTGAGCAGGTGGAGAGAAACCAGCGTATGAGAACTGAGAGAGAAGAGCAAAACACAGTTCAGAAAACTGGTGATTCATCCGATAATTCAGCTAGAGAGAGAGAGAAGGTAATAATCGGAACCGCTGCCGGGGACGGCATCGGCCCGATTATTATGACCGAAGCCGAGAAAGTGCTAGAAGCAGTCCTACGGGACAGACTTGCGAGCGGCTCAGCAGTCATAAAGCCAATCAAAGGCTTCACTCTCGAAAACCGCCTCGCCGCAGGCAAGACAGTCCCGGACTCCGTCATGGCAGCGATGAGCGAATGCGATGTCCTGCTCAAAGGGCCAACAACAACACCGAACGCTGCCATGAATACAGCTAATATCGAAAGCGCCAATGTCTATCTGCGCAAAGCATTTGACCTATTTGCCAATGTCAGGCCAGTTTCAATTCCAGAAGAAGGAATCGACTGGACATTCTTCCGCGAAAACACGGAGGGAGAATATGCACTAGGTAGCAAGGGTGAATACATCACAGGAGAACTGGCAGTCGATTTCAAGGTGACGACAGATGAGGGCACAGAGCGAATCGCTCGCGCCGCATATGAATATGCGAGAGCTAATGGCAAAATGCGAGTATCCATAGTGACCAAAGCAAATATCATGAAGAAGACGGATGGTAACTTCCTGAATATCTGCCGTGAAGTCGCAAAGGATTACCCAGAGATTGAGACGGATTCATGGTTCATAGATATCATGGCCGCTAATCTAGTCAATAAGGAGCTTAGAAACAACTTCCAAGTTTTTGTACTTCCTAACCTATATGGTGATATAATTACTGACGAAGCAGCTCAGATTCAGGGCGGCGTCGGAACAGCTGGAAGTGCGAATATCGGTAGGGATTACGCGATATTTGAAGCAATCCATGGCAGTGCTCCACGCATGATTGAAGAAGGGCTGGGCGAATATGCCAATCCGTCGAGCCTTCTGAGGGCAGCGGTGATGATGCTTTCACATGTGGACTATAGAGATGAGTCGAAGAGGCTTGTAGCTGCGCTAGAAGCAGCTGATAAGGAGCTTGGACCACGCATGACAGGAATGGCAGGTGGCGCAACATGCCGTGAGTACGCAGAATTAGTCATGTCGAGGTTGTAATGGTACAGAATTTCTGGATTTGTATAAATGCGGTAGTACCGCTGATGATATATCTGATAATCGGGATGCTCGTGAAACGAGCAGGTCTTATAAATGACGACGAGGTGCACAGGTTCAATCGCCTCGTCTTTATTGTGCTCTTTCCACCGATGATGTTCGAGAATCTCTATGGCGCAAAACTGAGCACTGCTTTGAGCACAAGGCTTATCGTATTTGCACTTATATTTCTTCTATCCTACATAGCACTCAGCATACCGGTAGTCCACAAGCTGGAGAAGAGACCAGAGACGCGCGGCGCGATGATACAGGCGATGTACAGAAGTAACTTCGTACTTATGGGGCTTCCAATCGCTATTAATATTTGTGGTGCAGGAAATGTATCTAAGACAGCTATACTCGTCACCATAATCGTTCCGACGTACAACGTGTTAGCTGTCATAATCTTGGAATATTACCGTGGTGGTCGTGCTAGTATCTCTAAAATGCTTCGCAAGATCGTCACTAACCCGATAATTCTCGGTGCCGTGGCAGCGGGTGTAGCGATATCACTTAATATAACAGTGCCAAAATCAATAGACAGAGTTGTCTATTCTCTATCTGAATGCACGACTCCGATGGCGATGATGCTACTCGGTGCATCATTTAATATCAAGAGTGTAAAGGCGGGCAGGAGAAACCTAAGCATCTCAATAATCGCCAAGTTAATAGTACTCCCTGCAATTGGACTACCTATAGCAATCTTGCTAGGCTTCAGAGATGTAGAGTTCGTGTCGCTAATAGTTATGATGGCGGCACCTTGTTCGGTGTCATCATATACAATGGCCGAGTCGATGGGAAGCGATGGAGAGCTTGCTGGCAATGCAGTAATATTCACGACAGGAATTTCCATAATAACTATATTCTGCTGGCTGTTCCTATTTAAGAATATGGGAATATTTTAAAAATCAAGATACATGGACAGCTTGCTTTGCATGAAGTCTGTGTATTGTTTTTACTTTTACTGAATAAAAAAACGAAAATATGAAATAAAATTCATAAAATGTGTTGACAAAGGGAGAAAACAAGAGTATATTCATACATAAGAACTACTAAAAATACACACCTGCACATCTAAACAGCTTTATACACATCCGTACAGCCCGATACAGATTTTCGTCAATCAGCAAGCAATATGATGGTATCAGCAGAACTACGGGTAAGTAAGAGCCACAAATATACGGGCGACAAATTAAAAGTAGCGGAATTTAGAGAAAACATTATTTAAAGGAAAGAGGAAACAAAATGAAAAAGACTATTGGAAAGGTTTTGGCACTTATGATGTGCCTGGTTATGGCGGGAGCACTTTCAGCATGTGGTAGTAAGGACAAGGTGTACAAGGTGTCAACTGAACCGACATACCCTCCATTTGACACAACGAATAAGAATGGTGACATCGTAGGATTTGATATGGATCTTATGAAGGCTATTGCGAAGGATCAGGGCTTCAAGGTTGAGTTTGAATCGCTCGAGTTCGACGCGCTAATTCCAGCTCTCAAGTCTGACAGCACAGATATAGTAATCGCAGGTATGAACGTAACACCTGAACGTGCTAAGCAGGTAGCTTTCTCTGATCCATATTACAAGACAGGAATCGTTTTACTTGTAAAGAAAGACAATACAAGCATAACAGGTTGGGACAACTTTACATCAGGAAGTGGGATCAAGGTAGCAGCGCAGACTGGTACTTCTCAGGCTGATATAGCAGCGCAGCTTAAGAAGGAAGGCAAAGTATCCAAATCAGTTATCCTAAACCAGAACACAACAGCACTTCAGCAGCTTGGAAATGGTGACGTTGACGCAGTTCTTGTGGACAAGCCTGTTGCTGTAGATATCGTTGCTTCGCAGGGTGATAAGTACAAAATAGTAGGTGATATAAAGCCTGACAGCGTTGCTGATGTTGCGATTGCAGTTAAGACAGATAACAAGGAGCTTCTTAAGAAAATTAACAAGGGGTTAAAGCATCTCAAGGAAAACGGCACCTACGACAAACTCGCTAAGAAGTGGAAGATAGAGCAGTAAAAAATATATAAACTAGATAAGCGATAATATATCAGAATCGAATATAGTTATGAGAAAATAGGGCAACAAAAGAGGGGTTCACATAAATGAATCCCTCTTAGTTTGTGTGATTTACAAGTTCTCTAGCCGTATATGAACCATATGAATGCATACCCAACTGTAGCCGCCGTCAACGTAAACGGCACTCCGATTTTCATAAATTCCGCAAAGGTTACGATCTCTCCATTCTTCCTTAAAATGCCTACCGCCGTTATATTCGCAGATGCCCCGACCGGAGTGAGGTTACCGCCTAGCGTTGCTCCGCAGAGTAGACCAAGATAGAGCAGAGTAGGATCGACTCCTAGCGTTGCAGTTACACCTTGAAGTACAGGAAGCATAGTTGCAACATACGGGATATTGTCGACGAAAGCCGAAATCAGAATCGATCCCCATACGATAATCGTGTATAGGAGGAACATGTTGCTTCCGCCGGTCCGCACGATAAGGTCAGACAAATCTTTGATAACGCCTACTTCAGTGAGTCCTGCAATTACTATAAATAGTCCAAATAGCAGCAGCAGCGTCTCGATGTCCGCATCCTTCAAAGCTGCAATTGCACGGTCGCCATCGCGCCTTTTTGCATAATCGAAAATGATAGAAATGACCGCAAAGGTTATACATATAACGCCGTTAGTTATATCTGGCTTGTTCGGGAAGAACGACACGAATATAAGAGTCACTACTAGCCCTACCAGCATATATGTCGGAACTAGGTTTTTAACTTCTGTATATTCCTCAGCTGCAACAGGTTGCCTATACTTTCTAAATAGAATCATCATAACAGGCACTGTTGCGAGAGCCCCGAGTTCTACGGCAAAGAAGATTCCTGGCTTGCCGTGGAATACGAAGAATGATGAGAAATCCATCTTTGCATACGAAGCGAGCATCATCGAAGTAGTATCCCCAACGAGCGTAGCTGCCCCTTGGAGGTTCGAGGAAACTGCAATCGACAGCGTCATCGGAACTGGTGATACATCGAGCTTGCGGCAGATGGCTAGTCCGACAGGAGCTACCATGAGTACAGTCGCGACATTATCCACAAACGCAGAGATAAATCCGGAGAATAGCGACATAAAGATTATTACCATCATCATGTTTTTGGACTTATCAAGGAGTATGTCTGCGAGCTTATTCGGCATCTTGGAGTCGATAAAGTAGTGCACGAGAATCATCGTACCGGAAATCATCAACAAGATATTCCAGTTCACAGACTGAATCGCGGTACTGGCAGACATAACGCCAGCTATTAAGAAAACCGCTGCTGAAGTCAGGGCGGCATGTACGCGGAACTTCTGGAAGAAGATCATCACGACGTACATGAGTATAAACATCGTAATTACTAAAATTTTCATAGGTTGAATTCTACCACAAAAGAATATGAAAATGTTGATTGTGAATGAAAATCTATAATGATTGTAATTCAGAATAGATAGCATATTTGTTAAGATGTTATGATAGGTTTTCAGAAAGCTCACATTTGAGCTTTCTATTTTTATACAGTAAAGCTATTGAACCTCGTGGACTTCCTCTAGCCTTCTGCCCAATGACAGGAGAACATCCACATCAGATATGCTACCTGTTGCAAAAGGATTCCAGTTAGGGGATAGTACACTCTGACCATCTGTGGCTCTAGCACGAAGTTTTATATCTTCGTAATCAGTGAATATATCTAATGATGCAGCTTTAGCGAAAAATTTAGAACCCGAGCCCTTGAATTTGCAAGAAACTATAGTACCCGAGAGAATTTCCATATCGTCACACAGAATGGTAACTTCGCTTCCGTCAAGTAAGACGATATAGTCTTTGACAAATCTAAGTTGCATTTTTTTAGCTATGTAAAAGCTGTAATTAACGCAGGCAAAAATAATCAATATGAAAAGAACTGGATGTGACCTAGTCACATCACTGAGGTTAAGGTAGAACAGAATCAGTTGTATCGCTAGGATGGGTAGCATTATTAGAGCAGGGAAAAGAAGCCCTACATAAATATCTGACTTAGCCGTTGCCGCAGAAAAAGTATATCTCTCCATGTTAGTACCTCAGAATTTGCAAATAACTACCCTTATTTTATAACTAATAAAGTGGAGCCGCCAGAAATATTTTAGCTTTGCTGCAGAAATATGAGCGGAGAATCAACAAAAGAGAAGCCAGCGTATCGCTTGCTTCTCTTAATTCTTATCATCGCAAATATATTCGTCCGTGCATCGACGGACCGAGGCTCTCTCTTCGATGTTCGTGTAGCGCGGGGATTATAGGGATCCTTTTGCCGATATAATATCGATTACGAAAGCCGCGAATTCTTACCAATTTGTCGCTATGTCTATCTGTGTTGGATTACTTGTCGCAAAACCACCTGTATCGCATACGATTCCAGTTCCAAGAGATGTTGAAACTAAAGAACCCTTAGGGTGTGTCTTGTAGCTAGCTGCAACCATCACGTAGTTGCCTAGCATCTTAACTCCATCTGCTCTAACCCAGTAGTCAGATGATGAATATCCAAATCTACCCATAGCCGCTACAACTCTCGACATGTTGAGGTTGTAGTAGGTCTCCTTGCCAGAAGGACCATTGTTGGTTCCCTTGGACTTAGAGAGAACACTTCCAGAATAAGTGTATTTTATGGAAGTAGCTGTGCGGCTTGACTCGCTGTTCTTTGCTTCCTCTTCAGCTTTCTTCTTTGCCTTGTCATCATCGACTGCCTTTATCGTATTAGTTCCAGTTGAAACTAAAGGAGCTGAATAAGAAGTGGTAGTTGCATGAGTAGCAACAGCGTCAGCTACTGAATCTGTCATAGTTGGGACAGACACATTAGCTGCGTCAACAGCAACTTCAATCTCAGTGCAGTCTGGAATGTCGGATTCCTGCTTGTTCTGAGCAGTTATCTTTGCGGGGATGCCTGTACGAGCTGAATCGGACTGAGTAGCAGCAGCGACGTACTTGCTCGTAGATACTACGAAGATGAGTAGCAGACATACGAGAGACACGAGGTGCGCCATCGATCTAACCTTTGCGTAATTCATACTGTCTCCTTCCGTTCGAAATAACTTATGTCGCCTATTGTACCAAACAAATGCATGGAAAATCTAAAGGCTATGTGAAAATTGAAACACGGCGATTATACAAAATCAAAAGCAATATAAAGCAGTTTACACGATAAAAGGGACTATTTCGCATTCAGCATATGATACGTATCATGACGATTTACTTAATTTAAAATCAAATATATAATATGATTATTGGCAATTAATAGTAATTTTGCGGGGAGAGCATGCTATGGATGATATGATAGGCACAATCAATAGCGAGGTTGTAGCAAAACCATTTGGAGCAAACTCGTTTATCGAGAAGAAAGGTTCAGATTACGGTCGTTACTGGTATAAGGATATTCGAGAGATTATGACACTCAAGGAACTTCTCGATGGAAGTATTGAAAACTACAGCGAGAGACCTTCGTTTTGGGTAAAAGAAAAACGCGGCGGAGAATACATCCCTATATCGTACGAGGTTTTAGGACGCGATGTTGAAGCAATGGGTACTATGATGCTTGAACTGACAGATGATGAGCGACGAGTTGCAATCATCGGGGAGGGAAGCTATGAATGGATAGTCTCTTATCTCGCGGTTATGAATGCAGGGCTTGTCGTTGTACCAATCGACAAGGAACTTGGGGGAGATGAGATAAAGAATCTCCTTGATGCGTCAAATTGCCATACGGTCATCTGTTCATCGGAATGCGCTTCTAAGCTTTCGAATATCATAACAATCACAGACCTTATAATCACTGAATTTTACGGCGATAGAGTATCGCTCGAGGATGAACCGAAGTCTCTCCTTAAGGATGTGACTGAATTCGAACGGACTGGCAGGAAGGTTTATCTATGGAGAGAGTTGTTAGTTAAAGGAGAGGACAAGCTTGTAAGAGGAGATACATCTTTTGCCGATGTTGAGATAGATCCTGACGAAATGGCGGCAATTCTCTTTACTTCAGGGACTACAGGGACGCCTAAAGGTGTTATGCTAACTCATCGCAATATCACGGTAAATATCATGGATGTGTGCCGCGTGGCGAATATACATCCGTGGGATAAGACGCTTTCAATACTGCCAATTCACCACACTTATGAATGCACACTTGGAATGCTGCTCGTGCTGTATCGCGGAGCAAGTACCGCATTTTGTGAGGGCATGAAATACATAGTTAAGAATATGCATGAAGTTGAAAATACAGTCGTTATCGTAGTGCCGAGGGTTCTCGAGATGATTCACGGTCGCATCATGAAGACCATTAAGAAGTCAGGTAAGGAAAAGACTTTCAGGAGAGCCTTAAAGGCTAGCCGCAGCGCACGAAAGTTCGGTGTAAATGTGAGCAGAACTTTATTCAAGCAGATTATCAATGAACTCGGTGGCAAACTTAGGCTCGTAATCACAGGGGCTGCTGCGCTAGCACCAGATATCTGCAGGGACTTTGAAGACTTCGGAATCATGGTGCTTCAGGGATATGGTATGACCGAATGCACCCCTCTGATTACAGGTACACCTCAAAGTGCTTCTAGGACGAGGTATGATAAATCTGGTTCTGTAGGAGTCCCAGTGGAGACTGGAGCGGTACGCATAATCAACCCGGATGAAAACGGAATTGGTGAAATCCTGTTCAAAGGACCGAATGTAATGCTCGGATACTATAACCTTCCAGAGTCAACTAATGAGGTGCTTGAGGATGGATGGCTCAGAACGGGTGATATCGGATACTTCGATGCAGATGGATGGCTGTTTCTGACTGGACGCGCTAAGAATGTAATCGTAACGAATGCTGGAGAGAACATCTATCCTGAAGAGATTGAGGACTATATCAATAGACATCCGTACATATCCGATTCAATGGTATTTGCATCAGGTAAATCCGAGGATGTGGTTGCAGTTCAGATTCTCCCAGATAAAGATGAGATAAAGGATGAGCTCGGAAGTGTTCCGTCAGATGATGAGCTTGAAACACTTATAAAGGGTGTTATCACAGAGCTAAATATGGGGCTCGCTCCGTTTAGGCGAATCCGTGAGGTTTACGTCCGCAAGGAAGATTTCGTGAGAACGACTACGCGCAAGATCAAACGCCAGGATAATAAGCTGGAGGATTTGAAGTAGGGAAGAACTGAGGCGAACTTTTAAAACATGTAAATAAAATAATATTCAAAGTAGGAAAATGCCCTGATATAAAAGCCATTTTTTGTAAATCGCAAAAATGGCTTTTAAAATATAAAAAATAATTATTCTCAAAGCATAATTACGTAGAAAAAAGCGCAACCCCTACGAGTTGCGCTTGATGGTGCGTGATCAGGGGTTCGAACCCTGGACACCCTGATTAAGAGTCAGGTGCTCTGCCAGCTGAGCTAATCACACATATTGGGTAGTTTGCTTAACAGCTTATATAGTCTAGCATTGATTTATAAGGCAGTCAAGAAAAAGTTTGAAAAAATTCGAATTAATTTGAGTTTGTAGCTGTATGCATGTTCTAATACGAGTTTGTGCTATGCCTGAGATATGACAGTGTAATTCATTTGATGTTATACTGTTGATTATTCGCGAATATATTTAAAAAATACGTTAAAACCCTTTCAATTCATCACAATAACTAAACATTATTAAAATCAATAGTGATAGAATAAAAAAAGAAGTAGCGCGATTTAAAGCAGGTGCTGGAAACGTAACATTTTCACAATTAATAGGAACACGGGTGGGACTAATTCCTATCTATAAAATGATATTGCCCGCGTCTCTTGACAGATAATGTTATCACAAAAAAAGATGAGAAAGATAGTATAAAATGACAATATTTTTGTATAAAATTACGCATTTGTTGCGCGAATTCCACTAATTGCAAGCGAAATCTTGATATTAACTTATCCTTGTTGTATAATTTCCAATGAATCTTTATAGAAGATTGACAACCAGCACAAAAGCGAGACTCTCGCTCGAGTGATTTAAGTGGATTTGGGAGGTAACAATGTTCTGTAGCAATTGTGGCAACGAAGTAGCAGAAGGCGCTAAGTTTTGCAGTGTATGTGGTGCAAGATTAAGCCTTGATGCAGAACCGTCAGTACACGAACATACAGCGTTTAGTTCGTCGGATAGAGAAGGAAATATGATGGACAAGAGAGAATCTTCTACGAAGTTCGACTTTGATTTCGGATCTGAGGATCTAGAAATTAAGGAGCCTAAGAAGAAAACAAGTTCGGTTTCTTTTGATTGGAGCTCTGTAATTGAAGAGAGCCATAAGAAACCTATTAAGAAAATCAGATCTCCATGGGAGACAACTGGGATTGATGACGAAGAGACTGAAGCTTCTACGCAGTCGTTCAGTTCAGTTAATAATTCTTGGGATAGACACAAGACGGCTGAAACTGTACATAAGACTGAGGAGTCAGATTCTCTCGAGGAGATTCTTAAGCGCGATTCCGCAGCTGCTCCGACATCTAGTCGCGGACGCACTATGAACTTCATCGAGGTTATGAAGCAGGAAAAAGAAGAGCGAGAGAAGGCTGCAAAGGAAGCTGAAGAAGCATCCTTTTCGGCTGACTCTGATTTTAGAGGGTCCATTCTTCCTAATGAAGAAAGAGAACACACTCATGGATATACAGAGCTTAAGGACGATATCATTGCTGGGCTAGAGGAACAAGCAAGTGACATGGATGAAAAGGAAGCATCGCATAGACTCGATGTAGCTTCTGCGGATTTTGATGAGTATCTAAATGCTCGTCGCAAGTCACACGAAGAAATGTTCCAGGCAGAGCCACCACACAACTTTGTCGATGATATGGTTCATGTATCTGCGTCGAATACGAAGGATGAGTTCAAGCTTCCAGAAGATGATTTTGAGACAGAGCTTTCTGCGTTTATCAGTAGACATGAAGATTCTGACAAGGAAGATGCTCATACTGAACAATCAGACGATGATTTATTCAACTTCGATGTTGATATTGAAGAAACAGACGAAGATGAAGAGACTGTAAGCCAGTATCTCGACTACGTGAAGCCAAGTAGGGTTTCACGTGCACAGGAGCGCGCAGAAGCTGAGGCGTTTGATTTCGATGATGAGGATGACGATGATGAACCAGAGACATTCTCGTACGATGAACTTACAGATGATAATAAAGAGACAGAGACTGACTATGAACTTGAGCCTGAAGATGAGCCTACAGAAGAAGCAGATGATTTTGTATTCGGTGATGATGATATAGATGTTCCATACGAGGAATCTGTCAACTACTCTGAGCTATATATGAATGAAGAGTCAGAGAAGGCTGAAAAGTCAGTGACATCAGGATCTTCCGATGTAGTTGATTCGCATAATATAGAAAAAGAACCGGCTACAGAAGTAGCTTCAGAAGTTTCCGAAACTTCTGCTGAGCCAAAGAAATCAGCAGAGCCAGTAGCTATAGAGACTACTGAGGAACCAGTTTCAAAACCATCAGCTACAGAGCCAGTAGCTGTAGCTACAGAAACCGCAGACGCAGCTTCAGCACCTGCTGAGAAGACTGAGGATGCCGAGTTAGCCGCTGCAAAGGCTATAGAAAACGAAATTGCAAATCTACAGAAGCGCCTAGCGGAACTTCTCGGCAAAGACCCTTCCGAAACCGTTGAGCTGCCGGCAAGAGATGTCGTTTCTGCCGAAGAACTCGTGCAGGAGCCTGTACAGGCAAAGGCAAAGGATGAAGAAGGAACTGAAACAGCTACCACAGAGGCAGGAGCTCGCTCAGATTTAACGAAATTAGAGTCAGAATTAGCTGCATTAGGATTCGATACAATTGATGATGAGCCAGATGAAGAAGCGGATATGCTATTCTCGGCAGAAGATGTGGCAGATGCTAATACTTCAGCTGTAGAGGACAATAATGAGGATTTGAACCAAGAAGAGGTTATGTCGATTGATGACTTACAGAAGGACCTCTTTGGTACAGATGTTGACGATGCAGGGATGGAGGCAACTCGTAAGATAGATAAGTTCTACACTCTCTATCGTAAGAATGAAGAGTTCCAGCAGCTTCTCGATGAGGAGTATAAGAAGCTGCAAGATGGAAGTGCAGACTATACGCTTATGGAGGATGTGCTAGCTGAGTACCAGGATGAGGAGAATACCGAGGAGATTCCAGTTGAAGCTCATCATGAGACAGTTGAAGCTGCAGTTAAGACTGAGTCAGCTAAGCTTGAGGCAGCGAAGAAGGATGTAGGGTCAGAACTCAGCAACAGCGCTAATGTTACTGAACCTATTACTGCTGCTACAACTCTGGTTAGTTCGCCAGTTCAGGCTGCGATTAATACAGCAAGCAAGGCAAGTGATGTAGCGCCGTCTGTAGTCGACGATGATGATGAAGAGTCACGCAAGGGCGGAGTTCTTACGGTAATTGCAGTTATCGTAGCAATCTTGCTAGTTCTGTTATTAGTAGTAATACTGATACTCAACTTTGCTCCAGATAGCAGTGTCGCACAGCGAATCAGCGGAGTGATTGGAAAGTTTACAAATTTCGCATCTCTGGGTGATAATTCTGAATTGCTACTATAAGGGTGATTTTTACGTAAATGCAGCGGCAGGCTTTATGGCTACCGCTGCATTATGTGATTTTTGGAGAAATTATGGCTAAGAATAAGAAAAAAGGAAAAGTTGCATACTCATTTAATGGTGAGGGTAAGCGAAGAAATATCCTTGGAAAGCTACTTGTTGTAGCAATTTTTGTGATAGTTATACTCGGTAGAGGCACCGGCTTTCTTACAGATTGGATGTGGTTTAGAGAGCTCGGCTTTACAAGAGTCTTCTGGACGCAGATTGTAACAGAGTTAAAGCTTGGGATTGTAATATTCATAATTGCCGGTCTTTTGGTACGTGTTTATCTAAACGGCCTACGAAAGGGATATTTTAGCAAGATAGAGTCACACGAAATTCCAGACATGCACAAGTTAAACATGTTATCTTGGGTGATATCTGTGATTTTCGGATTTGTGGCAGCATTTGTATCAGCTACGAATACGTGGCAATCATTTCTCATGTTTGCAAATTCCTCAAAGTTCGGATTAAAGGACCCAATCTTTGGGCTGGATATTTCGTTCTATGTCTTCAAGCTCGAATTTCTAACTAAGCTTAATTCGATTGCAATATTCGTGATTATCGGAGTTGTCATCGTAACTTTAATCTACTATGCTGTTCTGCTTTCTGTAAGGAAGCCGGATATTTTCGACAAGAAAGATATTTTCGAAGGCCTTGATGCAAATGATGCAGCGAAAGAGACTCCGGCAGGGGAGTCGGCTTCGTCAGATGATGAAGTTAAAAAAGGTCGTCCCGGTAATAGTATTCCGTTCGGTAAGAGAGATCCTGTTGGTGATGTAATAAGAGTTATAAAAGGATTTGGCGACAAAGCGAAACAGCAAGCCAAGGAGCACCGAGAGAATAAACGCGAAGTCAACCGGACAAATGTAGACCATCTATTTAGCCTCGCATCTGGCAAGGCTATGATTTTGGGTGTTGTCTTCTACATAATGCTAGGTGTCCACTTTGTGTTAAAACAGTTTACACTCCTACATGCGCACACTGGAACAGTTTATGGTGCTGGATTTACCGATATTTCTATTACGCAAAAGGTATATTTTCTGGTTATGATCCTGGCAGTCGCAGGGGCTATTAGCTTGGTAAGGCACGTACACAATAAGGATTATCTTAAGCTCTTTAGAGTTCCGATGCTCATAATAGGGGTGCTTTTCCTCGGAACTATTTTGAGGGTTGGTGTTCAGAGCCTGATAGTCGCTCCAGATGAAATCAACAAAGAAAGCAAATACATCAAGAACAACATTCAATATACGAATCATGCGTATGGGCTAGATAAGGTCAAGGTTGATTCTTTCGCAGCACAGAACAACCTGACGGCTGCAGATATTGCTAGCAACAAACCGACTATCAGCAACATCAGAATCAACGACTATGAACCTGTAAAGGATTACTACAATCAAACCCAGAGTATTCGTCAGTACTACGATTTCAATGATGTAGATGTAGATAGATACGATATAAATGGTGCTGAAACACAGGTATATCTATCGACACGTGAGATTAACGAGAATAAAATTAGCAATACTTGGATTAACAAACATTTGAAGTATACTCACGGTTATGGAGTGGCAATATCTAAGGTTAACTCCGTCACTGCAAGTGGACAACCTGATGTACTCGTTAAGAATATTCCGCCTGAGTCAAATATTCCTGAAATCAAGATCAAGAGACCGGAGATTTATTTCGGTGAGCTCACGAACAACTATATAATCGTCAACGGAGATGAGCAGGAATTCGATTACCCAGATGGGAATAACAACAAGTATACCAAGTATAAGGGTAAGGCGGGTATAAAGCTCGGATTTGTAAGCAGGCTGCTGTTCTCAATCAGAGAGGGAAGCCTGCAGATGCTCGTGTCGAGGAATATTAACTCCGATTCGAGGATCATCATCAACAGAAATGTTCTTGAGAGAGTCAATAAGATTTTGCCGTATCTCGAATATGAGAAGGATCCTTACATGACTATAGTGGATGGGAGGCTGTACTGGGTTGTCGATGCGTATACGACTAGCAGCAATTATCCTTATTCTGAGCCTTATTCGGGTCAGATTGGAACGACAAACTACATCAGAAATTCGATCAAGGTGGTTGTGGATGCTTACAATGGAGATGTAAATTACTACGTTGTGGATGATAAGGATCCGATTGCAAAGACGTATGCGAAGATATATCCGACCTTGTTCAAGAGCAAGGATAAGATTCCTGCTGGACTAAAGAAGCATTTCAAGTATCCGTCTACGCTCCTCAATATTCAGGCTGGTGCTTACACCAAGTATCATATGAATGAGGTGAAGGTCTTCTATCAGAAGGAAGATCTCTGGGATGTTGCAAACCAGATATACGGCACTAAAGAGAGACCTATGAGCTCTAGCTTCTTTATCTTCAATCTGCCAGGGAAGCAGCGCGAAGAGTTTATAAATATGATTCCGTTCACGCCTAAATCTAAACAGAACATGACAGCGATTATGATGGCGAGAAATGATGGAGATGAATATGGCAAGCTCGTGGTGTATAAGTTCCCTAAGAACAAGACGGTGTATGGTCCGATGCAGGTTGAAGCACAGATAGATCAGAACTCTGAGATTGCCAAGGAATTCTCCCTATGGAATTCGTCAGGGACCACTTATAAGCGTGGGGACATGTTTATAATTCCTGTAAATAATTCTATAATGTACGTAGAGCCTGTATACCTCGAGGCTTCAAATCAAGCGATTCCTGAGGTTAAGAGGGTAATAGTCGCTTACGGAGACAAGATAGCATATGCATCCACCCTGGATGAGGCGCTTGAGAGCTTGTTTGGAGATGGAGCAGGGAATTCAGGCAGTGTCAGCAGCAATTCTTCAGGAGGTTCCGGCGGGGCTAGTGGATCAAGCAACCAGAAAGAGCTGATTGGCAAAGCCAAGGAAGCGTATGATAATGCTGTGAAAGCCCAGAAGAATGGGGACTGGAAGTCTTATGGTGAGTATCTAGATGAGCTGTCTGGATATCTCGATCAGTTGGCTGGATAAGAACCGGGATTAAAATACTTTTTACTTTGCGAGATAAGGAGATGCCATGATAAATTTCGATTTGGAAAAGATGCTCTTTACAATTCCTGCGGAAGAACATGGAATTGAAGAGGTAGCGGAGATACTGCGTGCACATCCAGAGGTTAAGTTCGTGTCATTTGCGGGCGTTGACCTTGGTGGCCATTTTACGGATGAGAAAATTCCAATCAAAACATTCATCGATGATATGAAGAAGTTGCTCGAAGACGGTGTTCAGACCGATGGCTCTAGCGTAGCGCTGCCTGAAATTGCAAACCTTGCAAATGCCAGAGTTGATATACTTCCAGACAAGGATGTGAATTGGTACGTCGAGTATAATTTTAACAACATGGATTTTGCGACTGGTTTACCAATTGGTACGTTGAGGATCCCATCCTTCCTGAGACACAACAATGATAGGATGGTTGGATCTCGAATTTTCTGCAAGGATTCCATATGCAAGTTTAAGACAAAGCTCATAGATATGCTGATGCAGTATCCGTATGTAGTGGATTACCTAGATGGGATTAATTCGGTAGACGATATTGAGGAGGTTAACCTGACTAGTGCAACTGAGCTCGAGTTTTGGGTAAAAACTCCAGATGACAAAGCGGATAGAGATCAGCTTTCTACCTCACAGGAGCTCAAGGAACAGTACTGGAAAAGGACTATCGGGCCTGTAAATACGGCTCTTGAACAGACGCTTGAGATACTCGACCGCTATGGCTTCGGTGTCGAGATGGGACACAAGGAAGTAGGTGGCGTAAGAGCCAAGATGGGCAATTCTGGAAGCTATGATCATATCATGGAGCAGCTTGAGATTGACTGGAAGTACTCATCACCAGTGCAGGCTGGGGATAACGAGGGCCAGATAAAGCATATCGTAAGGGATGTATTTAGAGCTAACAACTTGGAGGTAACGTTCCTCGCAAAGCCTATGCCAGGTGTTGCAGGCAGTGGAGAGCATACTCATCTCGGAGTGTCTGCAAAGCTTAAGTCGGGTAAGACTGTGAATCTGTTTGAGTCAAAGGATAGAATGAACGAATATATGAGTCCTATTGGTTTCGGAGCACTCATGGGGATTTTAAATAACTATGAGCTTTTAAATCCTTTCGTGGCACAGACGCATGATGCATTTAGAAGGCTAAAGCCAGGATACGAGGCGCCGGTCTGCATCGTAACATCTCTGGGGCGAGACTGCGTGACACCTTCTAGAAATAGAACGGTTCTAATTGGACTCGTTAGAGACCAGAATAATCCTATGGCTACAAGGTTTGAGCTTAGGTCGCCAAACCCACATAGCAACACATATCTGGTTGTGGGAGCATCCTTCATGCTTATGCTCGACGGAATCGAAGCGGTACTCTCTAATGGCAAGACGCCTGAAGAACTTGCAGTATCTATCTCTAAGAAAGCTGGAGAAGAAGATTTCTACCTCGCAAAGGATAGGGAATATAGAAGTGAACTCAATGTTTTCGAATGCTTCACGAAGAAAGAGAGAGAAAAGCTCTTCGGAAAAGCTCCTGCTACGGTGTGGGAGAATTTGAAAGCATTTGACACACACGAAGATGAACTCGCTAAGCTCACTGGTGGAGATGAGACGACTAAAGATGTAATAATGTCATACCGTGCACAGATGTCGATGAAGTGGGTTATGGAGTTCCGTGACAGGATTTTACCTAATTCCATGGATTTTGTCAGAAACTGCAAGAAGAGACACAATGAGCTCGAAGCGACTGATTATGATATAATGAACTGGAGAAGGGTCAACAGCCTGCGTATTGCGCTCGGTAAAGATTCCATCGATAGTAAATCGATTCTGACGCTCGCGAGAGAAGCGATTGATTCAGCGGATTTCGATGCGGCGTCTAGATATGAGCTGCTTATTCAGGAGAAGATTGAGGAGCTTAGAGGTGCGTACAATACTTATATTAAGAACTTATTTTAATAGATTTAGGAAGATGCAATAATATGGGGGTTATGAAATGCTTGACGTCAAAAGAGTGAGAGAAAACTTCGAGAGCGTTAAAGCCGATGTGGAAAGACGTGGCAAAGGTGACTTTGGCATTGACAACGTGTTAAAGTTTGACACCAAGAGGAGGGAACTCCTTGCGGAGGTTGAACAGCTAAAAAATAAACAAAATACTGCATCGCGTGACGTGCCAAAGCTCAAGAAGGAGGGCAAGGACACTTCAGCGCTATTTACAGAGATGAGGGAGTTAAGTGCAGAGATTAAAGTATTAGATGCAGAGGTTAGCAAAGTGGAAGACGAACTCCGTCAGGCTCTTCTCTACGTCCCTAATACACCTCATCCAGATGTTCCAAGCGGAGAGGACGATAGCGAGAATCTCGAACTCCGTAGGTTTGGGGAACCGACTGAATTTACATTTGAACCAAAGGCTCACTGGGATATAGGTGAGACCCTAGACATACTAGATTTTGAACGTGCTACCAAGATTTCTGGCTCTCGCTTCACGGTTTACAAGGGCATAGGTGCAAGGCTCGAGAGAGCTGTGATAAATTTTATGCTCGACCTCCATACAGAAGGACAAGGGTATACTGAGATTTTGCCACCATTCATGGCTAACCGTGATGCTATGACAGGCACGGGTCAGCTGCCCAAGTTCGAGGACGACATGTTCTATGTGCCTGCAAAGGATTTCTTCTTGATTCCGACAGCTGAAGTTCCAGTTACTAATCTCCGTTCAAATGAGATTATCGAACCAGAGGATATGCCTGTGTACTACACGGCATATACGCCATGCTTCCGTAAAGAGGCAGGTTCAGCTGGACGTGATACTAGGGGACTGATTAGACAGCACCAGTTCAATAAGGTTGAGATGGTTAAGCTTGCGTATCCTGAGAATTCCTATGAGGAACTCGAAAAACTCACGCACGATGCAGAGGAAGTATTACAGAAGCTAGGCATTCCTTACAGAGTAGTTAGACTATGCTCTGGAGACCTCGGATTCTCAGCAGCGATGACTTACGATATCGAAGTGTGGATGCCAAGCTACGGACGTTACGTTGAGATTTCAAGCTGCTCGAACTTTGAAGACTATCAAGCTAGAAGAGCGAATATCCGCTTCAGAAGAGATAAGAAGGCAAAGCCAGAATTCGTACACACTCTGAACGGCTCTGGGCTTGCGGTAGGCAGAACTGTAGCAGCTATCCTAGAAAACTTCCAGCAGGAAGACGGAACTGTAGTAGTGCCAGAGGCACTGAAATCTTACGTCGGAATAGACGTGATTAAGTAAAGTTTACTAAATTGCCCAATCGAGAGTCGAATTGGAAAACGAGCGAAGCTCATCAGATATGATGCGACATAAGCACAAGGAACTAAATGACCGGGGTAGGTCGCAATTGGTTCGTTGTGCTTTTTACTATAGGAAGGTAGCTGCTCCTTAGCTACTAGTTGGAACGGAGGATGCCACAAAATGAAAGATAGAGTCAGCTTGACCGACTTCCTTATGTACCATAAGGAGACTCACCCTATTTCGTTTCATATGCCTGGTCATAAAGGGCGAAGCACGCTGTATGGAATATACGGCTTCGGCGATTTCATCAAGAACGTAGTGGGAAACGATATAACAGAAATTTCCGGTGCTGATGCGCTACAGCAGCCACGGGAACGAATTAAGTATATGATGGAAGGCTATGCTGGTCTATATGGTGCAAAGCATACAGAAATCCTTGTAAATGGCAGCAGCGTTGGACTCATGGCTGCGATACTAGGGAGTGTTCCAAGAGGCGACAAGCTCCTTATGGGAAGAAACTCTCATAGATCGGTATATGGAGCTCTTAGACTTGGAGGGATAGATCCGGTCTACATAATGCCTGAGATAGATGATGAAACTGGTCTTCAGCTAGGATTAGATCCAGATAAGATCGAGGGAGCTTTGATAGAAGATCCTGATATCAAAGCCGTGCTGGTGACTAGTCCGAACTACTATGGGGTGCTATCTGATATCGAGCGGATTGCCAGCATCGTTCACCTGCACGGCAGGATTTTGATTGTCGATCAGGCGCACGGTGCGCACCTTAAGTTCTTTGACTATCTGCGCAGTGAGGATGGGCTTCCGCACCGAGCGGCAGAGAATTGCGGAGCAGATATTGTGGTGGATAGCACGCATAAGACCTTGCTATCATTTACTGGCTCTGCAATTCTCAACATCTGCACCGAGCGGCCTGATGTTATCCGTATAAGCGAGCTCCTCCGCACGCTACAGACTACGAGTCCAAGCTACCTGATGATGGGCAGCCTTGACATCAATCAGCAGATACTAAGGATGGATGGCTACAATCTCATCAAGAACTGGGATACAGATATCAAATACTTCTATCAGGAGGCTGCCCGAATCGCCGGCCTCGGGCTCATCGATCGCATCGACCTTGATAAAACCAAGGTCAATATCACAATGTCAGCCCTCGGCCTCAGCGGTCCGGAGCTCGCGGAGGAGCTCGAGAAGAGGAACATCTGGGTGGAACTCACGCATGGCGACTACGTGATGCTGATGACTGGAATCGGAAACGAGAGAGGCGACTACGAAGATGTGCTGACCGCCCTGCGTGACCTCTCGGTACAGTATAGCGGCAGAATACAAGCTGCGAAATCGGAAAACACCGTCTCTGAAACAGATTCTGACGCCGAGACTGTCGATCAGAAAAATCCTAACATGGCAGTTAAGTCTGAAACCCAAATGACACCATCATCAAATTCCGTGTTTACGGAGCAGCTAGAGCAGCGCAAGATTCCAGATGCTTATGAAGAGATTCCTTTATATAATGCAGAGGGAAGAGTTCTCTATGAGTCCATCATCCCTTATCCTCCTGGGAGCCCCATCGCATGCCCTGGTGAAGTGCTAAGCAAATCGGTTATCTTGTACGTCCGAGACCAACTAGTAGCACAACATGTGGTTCTAGGGGTAGATGAAGAAGGGCGTGTTAAAGTTGAAAGCGATTGTGTACTTTTCAAGGAAATTTGAGGTGACTTATAGGAAATTTTGATGTATAATTTTTCTTATGCAATGGATATTATTTGTACGAATCTAAGAAAGGAAGGGTTCTTAAGGATGAGCCAAGGTAAACATCTACCAAGCATTTTGGTTAAGCATCACAAGAATACTGCAGGTCGTGAGACCGAAGTGATGCCGATTCCGGATGTGGTTGAAATCTGCATGTCGCAGAGCATTGGTGCTCCTTGTCAGCCTCTCGTTGCTAAGGGCGACTATGTCAAGGTCGGTCAGAAGATCGGTGACACAGAAGCTTTCGTTAGTGCTCCAGTTCATTCCAGCGTATCTGGAACAGTTACTGACGTCACATCAGTGCGTTCATCGATGGGCGGAATGGAGACACATATCGTTATTGAGACTGATAAGAAGCAGGAAATCAGTGAAGAGGTTCAGGTTCCTCACATTGAGAGTCATGCTGATTTTGTCAAGGCAGTAAGAGCTAGTGGTATGGTTGGATTAGGAGGTGCTTCGTTCCCAACAAGCATCAAGATGGATCCAAAGAATCTAGACGAATGTACTACCCTAGTTATCAACGGTGCTGAGTGTGAGCCATTCATAACAGGTGATAACAGAATTATGGTAGAGGATGGACAGGATATTCTCGACGGTATGCTTCTAACTATGAAGTATTTGAACCTAGAGAAAGGTATCATCGGTGTTGAGGAGAACAAGCCTGACGCTATCGAAAATTTAAATAGGCTGATTCAGCAGAACGGTATCGACAACATTGAAGTGTTCAAGCTGCAGTCGAGATACCCTAAGGGAGCTGAGCGTGTGCTCGTATATGAGACTACTGGCAAGGTTATGAATGCTGGTGTTCTTCCTGCACAGCTTGGCGTTATTCTATGTAACGTTTCAACAATCGGAATTCTGGGACAGTACTTCAGAACAGGTATGCCTCTCGTTCAGAGAAGAATCACTGTTGATGGAGATGCTGTTGCTGAGCCTAAGAACGTATTTGTTCCAATCGGAACACGCATCGCTGATGTAGTAGCATTTTGCGGTGGATACAAGCAGGAGCCTAAGAAAATCGTAATGGGTGGACCTATGATGGGTCGTGCAACTCATTCAGATGAGACTCCAACTGTTAAGAATACTGGTTCACTCCTATGCTTCGGCAAGGAGATAGCTACTGTTAAGACCGAGACTGGATGTATCAACTGTGGTCGTTGTCATCACGGATGTCCATTTAAGCTCGTTCCTATGCTCTACGCAGATTTCTATGAGAGACATGACGCAGAGTCACTTGATAAGTTCAAGGTTATGCAGTGTATGGAGTGCGGAAGCTGCTCTTACGTATGTCCTGCAAGAAGACCTTTGAGCTTTACCAATAAGCTCGCGAAAGGCTTGGTAAAGGAGGCAGCGAAGAAGAATGGATAATAAGAAATTTCATAACAATCTGATAGTATCCACATCTCCACATATCGTTACAGATGAAGATACTACCAAATTAATGGGAACTGTTCTGCTTGCTATGCTTCCAGCACTAGTAGCCAGCACATATATTTTTGGAGCTAGAGTTCTGCTTCTTGCAGCTGTATGTATCGTTGCCAGTGTAGGCTTCGAATGGTTATACAATATGCTTGCTAAGAAGCCTCAAACAATCAGCGACCTAAGTGCAGCAGTAACAGGACTATTGATTGCATTTAACGTTCCATCCAGCTTCCCGCTATGGATGGCAGTAATAGGATGTTTTGTAGCTATCGTTGTTATTAAACAGCTCTACGGTGGAATCGGAAGAAACTTCGTTAATCCGGCAATCACTGCCAGAATCTTCCTATTCATCTCGTTCGCAGCGCAGATGACAACATGGCCACTTCCAAGAATGGCAGCTAAGACTGATGCTTTAACAGGTCCTACACCTCTAGCACTCGTCGCTGGTGGCGCTAGCAAGTCTGATCTTCCATCCAATGCGGACATGTTCTTAGGATTCACTGGCGGATCACTCGGTGAAGTAAGTGCTCTTGCGATTCTCGTTGGTGGACTTTTCCTAATCTGGAGAAAGGTTATCTCACCAGCAATTCCATGTGCATTCCTCGGAACTATATTTGTAATCGCTCTTGCATATTACAAGGGTGACTTCAATATGGCTATTTTCCATCTCTGTGCAGGTGGTGCGATGCTCGGTGCATTCTTCATGGCTACAGACTATGTAACATCGCCTAAGCTAACAAGAGGTCAGATTCTATTCGGTATCGGATGCGGAGTTATCACAATGGCTATCCGTTTATGGGGTAACTATCCAGAAGGTGTTTCTTTCTCAATCCTACTGATGAACATCTGCACACCACTTATCAACAGATGGTCATATAAGAGCTATGTAAAGGGAGGTGCGAAATAATGAAGAAAAAAGAAAGCGCATTTTCAAGTTTCATTTCGCCAATCCTCGTGCTGGTACTGATTTGTTTTGTAGTTACATTTGCACTCGCTATGGCGTGCGGTATTACGAAGCCAATCATCGATAAGAACAATCTCAAGGAGTCTAACAAGGCTAAATCCGAGCTGATTCCGGAGGCAAAAGGCGAATTCAAGAATTACGACGGCAAGCTCGTAGTAGTTCAGAAGAATAAGATTTACGTTACAGAGGCATCAAAGGCCGTAAATGGTTCAGGTGTGGTAGTAACTGTAAACTCAAACAGCTATGGTGGTACTCTAACTGCTATGGTAGGTATCGACAACAAGGGTAAAATCACTAACGTTAAGATTATGAGCGCTCAGGACACACCTGGTATCGGTACGAAGGCTCAGGATCCAAAGCACCTTGGTCAGTACAAGGGACTTTCAGATCTTGGAAGTGAGACTATCAAGGATTCAAAGTCGAAGGTTAAATACATAACCGGTGCTTCGATTTCCTCACAGGCTATTCACGAGGCTGTTTTCGCCGGTCTAAAACAGTACAAGGCTATGGGAGGGGCTAAATAAATGAGTAATAAGAGTAAGTTAGCTATTATCACTAACGGTATCATTAAAGAGAACCCGGTATTGGTTCTCCTCATCGGTACCTGCCCTACGCTGGCTACATCTTCATCCGCTTCGAACGGTCTTGGCATGGGCCTTTCAACTACAGCGGTATTGATTGCAGCTAACGTGGTAATTTCATTACTTCGTAAGGTTATTCCCGACAAAGTTAGAATCCCTTGCTACATCGTAGTAATCGCCGGATTCGTAACAGTAGTTCAATTCCTGCTGGAGGCATATGTTCCGGCACTTTACAAGTCGCTCGGTCTGTTCATCCCTCTAATCGTAGTAAACTGTATCATCCTCGGAAGAGCTGAGGCATTTGCTAACAAGAACACTGTATTTGATTCTGCACTGGACGGAATCGGAATGGGTCTCGGATTCACACTCACACTTACAGTAATGGGTACAATCAGAGAGCTGCTCGGAGCAGGAACATGGTTTGGAATGACTGTATTCGGTTCATGGTTCACACCAATCGGATTCTTTAATCTGGCACCAGGCGGATTCTTCGTATTTGGAGTTCTCATCGCAGTGCTCAACATACTTACTAAGGGGAAGGCTCTTAAGAAGAAGTCGTTCAGCTGTGGCACATGCCCAATGTATAATTCGTGCAACCTGGCAGAAGCCAAGGAAGTTGCAGCAGAGGAGAAAGGAGCTGAGGCATAATGTTAAATTTAGTTATCATCTTTATGTCAATCGTTCTTGTAAATAACTTCCTGCTATCACAGTTCCTCGGAATCTGTTCATTCCTCGGAGTTTCAAACAAGATGGAATCAGCTGTTGGTATGAGTGGTGCGGTAATATTCGTAATGGTAATTGCGGAGATTACAACATGGCCAATCCAGCAGATACTTAATAAGCTAGATATCGCATATTTACAGACTGTAGTGTTCATTCTTGTAATCGCGGCTCTGGTACAGTTCGTTGAGATGTTCATGAAGAAGTTCATGCCGGCGCTTCAGAAGTCGCTCGGTATTTACCTGCCCCTGATCACAACAAACTGCGCTATCCTTGGTGCGACAATCAACGCTATCAACTATAACTACACATACATTCAGGCTATCGTTTACACAGCTGGAGCCGGAGTAGGTTTCGGTCTTGCGATGGTACTGTTTGCAGGTGTTCGTGAAGAGAAGCTGTGGAATGAAGAGGGTGTGCCTGCTGCATTTAAGGGAGTTCCAATGGTACTCGTAAGTGCAACAATCCTCTCGCTATCGTTCATGGGATTCTCAGGATTATTCCAGTAAGGAGGGGTACAGATGAATGCAATTATAACAGCAGTAGCACTTGTAGTTAGTGCAGGATTCATAGCTTCTCTCTTGCTAGTAATCGCTTCACACGCTTTCTATGTTCCAGTAGATGAGAGAGTATCCGAGGTAAGAGAGATTCTGCCTGGCGCGAACTGCGGTGGATGCGGATTTGCTGGATGTGATGACTATGCAAACGCAGTAGTTAATGATGAGTCAACAAGCTGTAGCGCTTGTACAGTAGGTGGAGCCGCTTGTGCAGAGCAGATTGCTAACATACTCGGTCGTGCTGCTGGCGGTACAGATAAACAGATTGCACAGGTAATGTGTAATGGAACATGCGATGCTTCCAAGAAGATTCTTGAGTGGCAGGGTATGCAGTCATGTGCAGGTGCTAAGACATTCTTTAATGGCAATTCAGCTTGTTCACAGGGATGTATCGGTCTTGGAGATTGCGTAGGTGTCTGCGAATTTGATTCTATCGGTATTATAGACGGAGTTGCTAAGGTTAACAGGGACACATGTGTTGCATGTGGCAAGTGCGTGGTTACATGCCCACAGACTATCATCAAGATGGTTCCTTATAAGAAGGAAGTACATGTACTATGCATGAACACTGAGAAGGGTGGAGTTACTCGTAAGCAGTGCTCAAACGGATGTATCGCATGTGGTAAGTGCGAGAAGACATGCAAATTCGATGCAATTCACGTTAACAACAACGTAGCAGCTATAGATTATGAGAAGTGCAAGAACTGCGGAATGTGCATGAGCGTTTGTCCTACCGGTTCAATTAATAGCTACAATGAGAGACACGCTAAGATGGCAATCAATGCCAAGAAGAAGGCTGAGGCTGCTAAGGCTGCTAAGGCTGCTGAAGCAAAAGCGAAGGCAACAGCTCAGGCGTAAAAAAGGTCCGTACAATCGAATATAGCGATTAGACACGACTGGCGGTATGCTGGTCGTGTTTTTTCATGCATAAAAAATAATATTTAATATATGATTTTTACACATATATTCACAATTAAGTCCATAGAAACACCAATTTGTCATATCTTTCCTTCAGATAGTGAACAGCTTTGCTACAAGTTCGCTATGCATAATATGTATAAGCTAAGTTAGCTAAAAGCAATTATCTAACATGTAAAATTAAGCAAGGAATCATGAAAGGATGTGGACAAAATGCGTAAGGCTGTAATCAAGAACAAGCTAGCAGTAGCGCTTATAGCTGTGATGATAGCTGTAGTAGCATTAAGTGGATGGTCTTCATTATCAGGGCAGGTTTCGGCGGCAGATAGCTCGGTTAAACTCACATATGTGAGCCCGTCAAAGATATACAGTGACTCAAGTAAATCTAAGAGCAAGTCGGATAAATCATCGAAAACGAAGAAATCAGCAAAAGATAAGAGCAAGAATGATTCAGAGTCTAGTAGCAATTCATCAAATGGGGCACCAAGCCAACCACCATCGGATGGGCAAGGTGGAGGAGCTAACACACAGAACTATGACTACAGCGGTACTAACAAGGGTGAATTAACTGCAAACAATAAGAGTGTTAAAGCAAGCAATAAGACTATTAAGTCTACAACTGCAGACGTAAATACACTTCTTGCCAAGAGTGGCGGAACTCTGACGGTTAAGAACTCTAAGATCATGAAGTCTGGAGACGATACTAATGGAGATAACGTTAACTTTTACGGCATTAACTCATCTGCTCTAGCAATTGGAAAGGGCTCTAAACTATTTCTCTCGAAATCATCGATTACTTCAACTAGTGAAGGAAGTAACGGTATATTTTCAACAGACAATGCTACGGTATACACAAACGATGTCAAAATCACTACCAAGAAGGGTGGAAATTCGCGAGGGCTCGATGCAACTTATGGCGGTGTAATCTATGCAAACAAGATGAACATAAGCGCAGAGGGCGCTCACAGTGCAGCTGTAGCGACAGATCGTGGTGGCGGTTATATCTCTGTGACTAATAGTACATTTAAGACGGCCGGTTCAGCATCGCCTCTAATCTACTCTACAGGAGACATTGAAGTGGATGCTATAAGAGGCACTGCGACAGGAAGTCAGATAGCAGGTATAGAGGGGAAGAACAGAATTCTGATATACAACTCGTCGCTCACAAGCACAAACGATGCGATTTCTGGAAGCGATCCTATCAAGAACGGAGTTATCATCTATCAGTCAACATCTGGAGATGCGGAAACGGCAAGCTCTAAGCTAGGAGATTTTGAAGCAGTAGATTCTACACTTAAGTCGACAATTTCAAGCGGAGCGATGTTCTACGTGACTAACACCAATGCCAAGGTAGTTCTTCAGAATACGAAGCTTGACTTTGACAGCTCTAAGGTAGATTTAATCAATGCTAGTGGAAATAACTCCAATAGCTGGGGTAGCCAGGGTAGTAACGGAGGAAAGGTGACATTTACAGGAATTAAAGAGACTCTTAAGGGAAATATTACCGTAGATACTATCAGCAATGTAAACTTGTATCTCTTTAAGAATTCGAAGTGGACAGGTTCTGCAACTATCGAAAATAATTCGGCAGGAAGCAAATCAAAGTCACCGTTAACAGTAAACGTAGATAAGTCCTCTAAGTGGGTTGTAACCAAGAGCACTACAGTATCGAACCTGAATGTAGAAAAGGGTGGCAAGGTTGTAGATTCAAAAGGTAAGACGGTTACAATCAAGGTTAATGGAAAGACCAAGATTAAGGGAAATAGTGAAGTAGTGGTTACAGTAACAGGAAAGTACTCAAATACTATAAATACAAGCTCTAGGTCTTCTCTAAGTACCAGGGTTCTATCTAGGGAAGCTTTTGATAAAAAGTACAATGAGAAGACGAAGTTTGGAACTAATAAGTTGCACTAAAACAGTCTAGTTCATTAAGTGAACTTAATCATAGTAGAAATACCTGCTAAACAGGTTTAAATAATACTGTGCTGCGAGAGGGGTGCCGAAAGGTGCTCCTCTCGCTTATATGTGTAGAGAATAGGATGAATTTAGTTGTAGTGCAATACAAAATATAAGCTATAAACTGTTCAATAAAACAGCAAAATAAAAAATAATTTATGTGTTGACACAAATATATCTCTTTGCTAATATAATTTTGTGATGCACTTATAAAAGTACATAATGCTAGGAATCATAACGACTAGTAGTTAGGAATTATTTAGTTAAAGGAGAGAACAGATGCTTCCAATTGTGCAAGAGATAAATGCTTATCTATCAGACTATGTTTTGGTGTTCATGTTGTTAGGTGTTGGACTATGGTATACGTTTAAGACTAGATTTGTCCAGGTCAGATATTTCAAAGAGGGATTCAAGAGAACCTTCGGCGGAATATCCCTTAGAGGCCATAAGCACGATAACGGCATGAGTTCATTTCAGGCTCTTGCGACCGCTATTGCAGCTCAGGTTGGAACTGGTAACATCGTAGGTGCTTCAGGGGCCATCTTAACCGGTGGTCCGGGAGCAATCTTCTGGATGTGGGTTATCGCATTTTTCGGAATGGCTACAATATATGCAGAGGCTACACTCGCAATTGAGACAAGACAGAAGGCGCCGTCAGGCGAATTCCTCGGAGGTCCTGTTTATTATATCAGAACTGCATTCAAAGGCGGTTTCGGAAAGTTTCTCGCAGGTTTCTTTGCAGTAGCTATCACGCTCGCGCTCGGATTCTTCGGCTGTATGGTACAGTCGAATTCCATCGGAGCTACATTTAGCACTGCATTTGGAGTACCTGGATGGACAGTTGGTGTTGTTCTGGTTATACTCTGCGGATTTATCTTCCTAGGTGGAACTAAGAGACTAGCTTCAGTTACGGAGAAGATTGTACCAATCATGGCGGCAATATTCATCTTAGGAGGACTGATTCTTCTGATAATGCGCATAAAGTACATCCCTGCTACATTTGGTATGATTTTCAAGTATGCGTTCGAGCCACAGGCTATTATCGGAGGAGGCTTTGGTATGGCTCTTAAGACTGCTATCTCGCAGGGAGCTAAGAGGGGACTATTCTCGAATGAGGCTGGTATGGGTTCAACTCCACATGCTCACGCTCAGGCTCACGTAAAGAACCCTCACGATCAAGGCACTGTAGCTATGATAGGCGTATTCGTAGATACATTCGTTATCCTAACACTCAATGCGCTAGTGGTTATTTCGACTATGTACACAGAGGACGGAGCTATCTCTGGCGGAGTTATTCCTTATGGAATAGATAAGACAAATCTCGCACAGACTGCATTTGCATCAGCCTTTGGCGAGAAGGTAGGGCCTATGTTCGTGGCTGTCTGCCTGTTCTTCTTCGCATTTTCAACCATCCTCGGTTGGAACATGTTCGGCAAGATTAACATGATCTACATGTTCGGAGAGAAGGCAGTAAAGGTATATACAGCAGTTGCGCTCGTATTCATATTCCTAGGTACATGTGCTTCGAATGACCTCGTGTGGGAGCTCTCAGATATGTTTAACCAGCTGATGGTAATCCCTAACGTTATCGCACTCTTCGCACTCACAGGTATGGTTCTACATATAGAGCACACTAGAGATGAAGAAAAGCACAAGGTTATAGAAAAGAAAAAATAATATACAATAAAACTGATAACTTATCATTAAAGTACTTTCTTTCACGAACAAAAGATGCGCGACAGCGCATCTTTTGTTTTATGTGAGATAAATTAATGGAACTATCATTTTACATGTAGTAAAAAACGCTACTCGTTATAGCATGTGCATTTACGGCAAATAAACAAATAAAATACACGTGATTTAAAAGATTGATGTAAATTACATGAATTTCTATGATATACTAAAGTTAGTCATGGTTAACTTTAGTTCAATATAACTAACAATCATTTTAGGAGGAATGAATGGGTAAGAACGCGATCTTAAAGCCGGTATTGATCGGCGCACTCATCCTAGCAGTGGCTGGGGGAATCGCTTTCGCTATGTTCAGAGGTGGAGATGAGAAACCAGAGAAGTCTGCAGTTTCCCACAGGAAAGAACAGACAGACATAGCTGATGAGCAAAATATGCCACAGAAGAGTGAAGATAAGGGTACTGCAGGGGACTATGAGACTAATAGTAACGGGGGAAGCGGTAACAGCGCGTTAAACAGAAACTCGGGCGATGGGCAGAGAGCTAGAAAAGTTGTTTCTCATAACAGAGGAAAGAATCATGTAGCAACTTCGAGAGGGATAAAGAACGGAACCAACACTATACCAGCTGTAAGTCCGTCGAAGCCATCCGTAAAGCCGTCTAAGCCAGATACAAAGCCTGATGTGAAACCAGGAGATAAACCTGGAGTAAATCCAGGTGTGAACCCTGGCACTAACCCTAGTGCAAACCCTGGGGAACAGACAGTTCCTACACTGGATTTAGATGCTAAGGTAGAAAAAGAGATAAATGAGTTCATGAGAACTGGAGAGCTCAAGGATGGTCAGTTCATTGGACTCGGTGACGGATTCGATGAGGCTAGAGGCGGAGTTAAGACTGTTGTCAATATCAAGAACAACGTCATCGAGAGTATCGTATTCGTCGAAGGTCAGGGCTACTCAGGCCTCGACTACATGGGTATCTCATCGAGAGTAATACCATATCTTTGCGGAGAAGCCGGTAAGAGAAACATCGCTATTCTCAAGTTGTACAGAAAATATATTGACCAGATTGCTGGAGCAAAGGATCACGCCAAGGAAGCAGAGAAGCTTCTAGGCAAAGAGTATGCGAGCAAGATTACCGATGCGAGAAGAGCCGAACTGGTTTCGCCGGTTATCAGACAGTATCTGGGAGAGCATCACAAATGCAAGAAGATGATGGATGCAATATCTGGTGCTACGCTAACTACAGGTGGAGTTGGATTATCCGTGGATAATGCCCTAGAGCTTTCGGAGAACGACAAGAAGACGGGCAATGATATAACCGATATCAAAATGCTAGAGCCTACGGAAGTGAACGGATATACAGGTCAGAGAGTTCTAAAGTCCGATATTGCGAAGCCTCTTGATTTATCGAGCATTAAAGTTGAGCTTGTTAAAGAAGATGGCACTAAGATTGAGGTTCCATACTCTGAGTTTGGCAAGTACGGAATAGAAGTGACCAACAGGGACACTGGTGAGAAGCTTTACGATAAGATGAATCTATCGGATGAGACGAAGAGCCAGGCGTTGATCGCTAGAGTTACGCATAAGGGCTCCAAGAGACGCACAGAGTTTGCGATATTCTTTGAATCTTACAGCACAGATTACATCACTAAGATGGAATACAGCTTCGATGGTGGAAAAACTTGGGAAGAGGTAACTGACCCTGTTAAGTCTGAAGAAAACAGCAATAATATAGCATACAGACAGACGATAAAGCTCAAAAAGGAATACTTTGGCAAGAAAGCTATATTCAGAACGACATCTGTTAGCGGCAAGCAATACAAGTATGAGAGCAGATTCAAGATAGATGAATATGGATACAAATTCAGCTTCAATTGTGTCAATAAGGAGTATGAAAAGAATAAGAATGCTAACTTCGCTCTCTATATCACATTTGTAGAAGATGTAGTAAATGATAATCCTGGCACAGGTGACGATAACCACGATGAAGGAAATCCTGAAGAGGGAACAGAAGTTGAGGATGAATTCACGCCAGTGCTGTCATCTAAGATAATCAACAAGAAGGTTGGGGATGCAGAACCCACGCTTGACGAGTACAAGGCGCTCATCTCAAACTTCCCAAATGACGGCAGCGTAACGCTAGAGGTACTCGACCACCCAGACATGTCGAAGAACGGATATACTTTAGTCAAGATAAAAGTAATCTCACACAGAACTGGAAAAGAATCTATCGTGACGATTGGCGTCAGTGTTGCGTAGGATACGCATAAGGCAAACTAGGAGATTAGCAAGCACCTAGAGCCTAGGATATTTAATCAAGTAATAGTAGTAATAAGAGCGGGGCATAGGCTTCGCTCTTTTATTTGATAATGTTTTAGCTTCAAGAAAAAACTCCAATATTATCATAATGTTGGTTCGCAACCACATCAAATAACAAAGGAGGTTGCCATATAGGAAAGTACGTGCGGTTGGAGAATCTTCTTTTCAATACATCTTAAGATGTAGCAGGTAAAAGGCTCTTATAGGGCCAAAACAAACCACCAGCTGAGCTGGTGGCTATGATTATATTTTTCTAGCCCAAGCTATTGGCACAACTACAGCTCAACTTGCTCGAATTTGAAGCCGTGTTCTCTGTCCGATTTATCATCGATGATGTGATACACATGGTATTCATCAGGTGATAGGTCAGTACGACCGAGAAAAATCTCCTTTGAACTATCGAACTTATCAACAGTAACTCTCACAGAAATCCCGCAGCTCGTCGAGATATGGCGAGGAACGGGCATGATGGTGCAACCGAGAGGCTTTAGAAGCTTTTCAGTAGCTATAGCGCCATGAGTAGACTCAAATGTATATAGATAATACTCTTCAGTCATAAAATATTTACTCCAACATTACAGAGTGATAACCTTGGATACTTCTTGCATAGCTCCGAGTATGTCGAACATATTACTTATAGTTCCAACTTTGCAGGCGTCCTTAATTCCGTAGAAGTTGAGACAAGTCCCGCATACGAGAACCTTAGTTCCTTTTTCAATTAGGGTATTTAGATTATCGACAATCTGCTCTTCAATTCCAGTGGTTAGCTTTACACCGTCATTCATAAATAGAACATAAGAAGGAATATTCTCTCCCTCAGATAGCGTAAATATAGCCATTTTTGCAAGGTTAAGTCCGAGCTCTGGGTTGCCATTACCTACGGAATCCTTGTTAAAAAATACAGCGTAGCTCTCATCTAAAAAGCTGTTTGCGCTCTCAGGAACTTTCCCGTCTCCATCAGCAAAGCTTACGAGGAATTTGTCTCCTTCTGGAGACGAACTTGTAGGCCTGCCATATGCATTACCGAGTCTCTCTAGGTTATCGATCTGTGTCTGTCCGTCAACGATAATCTCGAGGCCCTGAGTACCATTATCTAATTCTTTTTTTGCCATAATTACAGGGATTGGGCATGCCTTACCTGCTGCATCTAGTATCATCTTGTGACACCTCCAGACTAATAATTCAAAATAAAATATACATTATTATCATAACAGTGTAGGAAAGGTACTTCAAATAGAAATCTAAAATATCAGCAATATAACCTATATGGTGAATTCCCTTGTATTTTCACAAAGAGAGCCACAAAAGACGTGCATTTTATAGTAATATAATTATGTATATATATGTACAGATAGAGAGGTAGAATTTTGCTAAGGAAATTTATAAAAAGTCCATATATCAAAGCTTCAATTGCATTGATTATCAGCGGTTCCGTACTTATCATGCTGTCAAATGTGCTTAATAAGACGAGATTCACCGCCGGCATGGCGACGATTAACAAGACTTTGATGCCGGTGTATATTGGGGTGTTCATAGCATTCCTTTTGTGCCCGATATATAACAAGCTTGTGAAGACCATTTATACGAAACTTAGAGATAGTAGTAATCTTTCTTCTGAAGATTTCAAGGGACCATTTGGTATCAAGCTGGCAGGCAGACGCAATATGCCACAGGAAGATTTGAATACACGCATGAAGAGGAACCTAGCCATAGCCAAAATCGGTGCGAGTGCAATATCGATACTGATAATCATAGCATTCTTTGCGCTTATAGGGTACTTCGTAGTGCCACAGATTGTCATTAGCATCGTCAATCTAATGAACACTATGCCGCAGAGACTAGTGTATTTCTCATCATGGTCTGAACACCATCTGCAGAACTTCCCTCAGATTGTTAAGTGGATTAATGAGGCGGCAAATGCAGGAACGAGTGAGATTATCGACTGGATAAGAGACAATCTTCTTAAGGATAATTTCCAGAATGTTGCAAGTATGGTTTCAGCGCAGATTATTAGTGTTGTTCGTGGCAGTGCCAATCTCTTCGTCGGAATACTCATCTCAATCTATCTTCTTAACTATAAAGAAATAATATTTGCAAACACTCGCAAAGTTGTAGCTGCGACATGCTCTGAACAGAAGTCAAAAAGTCTGTATGAATTTGCAAAGATTATAAATGAGACATTTATCGGCTTCATTGTGGGAAGAATTCTCGATGCCATAATAATTGGAATTCTCACTTATATATGTATGCTTGTATTCAACATGCCACTTGCACTACTGATTGCAGTAATAGTCGGTGTAACTAACGTGATTCCATTCTTTGGGCCGTTTCTAGGGGCTATTCCATCGATATGCTTGCTTATGCTAGAAGACCCTGTGAAGGCAGGGTATTTCGTCATTATGATACTAGTGATTCAACAGATTGATGGGAATGTAATCGGACCTAAGATTGTTGGCAGTGCAATAGGAATAAGTAGCTTCTGGGTGCTGATAGCAGTTCTTATCGGTGGCGGCTTGTTTGGATTCTTAGGCATGGCGCTCGGAGTTCCAGTATTTGCAGTATTCTACAGATATGCTGGCAAGCTAACCAACAGCAAGCTGAAAAAACGAGGTAAGAAAACTGATATCAAGTCGTACGCAGATTATGCTAAGTTCGGTATTGAAGAAAGTGAGTTATTCGGAGAAGAACATGCTACAAACAAAACTAATAAATAAAATAAACACGATTGTACCTGAGAATCAGATAAGAGTGGATGAGCCTATGAGCAAGCATACATCCTTTCGTATCGGTGGACCAGCGGATGTAGTTGTTATCGTCTGTAATGAAAAAGAACTGAGCGGACTGCTGAGACTGTTTCATGATGAAGATATTAGATATATGTTGGTTGGAAATGGGTCTGATTTACTCTTCGCTGATGAAGGATTCCGTGGAGTGATAGTTAAACTTGGAGGCAATTTTGAACATATCGAAGTTGTGGACTCTATAGGTGAGACAATCAGAGTTGGAGCAGCTCGTATGTTGTCGAGCACCGCTAACTTTGCTAGAGATAACGGACTGGCAGGGCTCGAATTTGCTTCGGGAATCCCAGGAACATTTGGTGGCGCACTCTTCATGAACGCTGGTGCATACGGCGGAGAGATAAAGGATGTAATTGAGAGCGTTACCTTGATGAAGTCAGACGGAAGCACTGTGTATGAGCTGTCTGGTGAGGAGATGGAGTTTTCATATAGGAATAGTGTACTGCAGCATAATGATGATATTGCAATTTATGCAAGGGTCAGATTGCATAAGGATGACAAGGAATCAATTAGTGAGAGAATGAATGATTTCACCGAGAAACGTAGGACAAAGCAACCAATAAACTTCCCAAGTGCAGGCAGTACATTCAAGAGACCTGTCGGTGGATACGCTGCAGCTCTAATCGAGGACGCTGGACTAAAAGGCAGGACGGTCGGAGGTGCACAGGTGTCCGAGAAGCATTCGGGATTCGTTATCAATATCGGAGATGCGACCTCTAAGGACGTGAGAGGTTTAATCGATATCGTAGCTCAGGAAGTAGAGGAGCATTCGGGCATAAAACTTGAGCCTGAGGTCAGAATTATCGATGCGGAATAAAGTTTAAAAGGGGATTTGGGAAAAGGAAGCGATAAGCTGATGGAAAAAAATATTAAGAAAAGATATAAATTGACGGCGGACTACCACACTCACACGAGGTATTCGCACGGTAAGATATATGCACATGGCAAGGGGACTGTTCTTGATAATGTCGCTGCAGCTTCAGCTAAGGGGCTACGTGAGTTGGCGATTACTGATCATGGACCGGGTCACAAGTTCTATGGACTCAAGATGGATAAACTTTCGGCGATGCGAGCAGACATTGAAGAGGCGATGAGAAAGTTTCCAAATGTCAAGGTTCTGTTGGGCGTTGAGGCTAATATTATCAACACACCTAATGGACTTGATATCAAAAATGAGGATATAAAAAAATTTGATATCATCAATGTTGGCTATCACTACGGCCTGCTACACGGGTACATGACTGCAAACTATGTGTGCTGGCATGCAGGACTTCCGTCTGGAAGCAGGGAGCGTCTAAGAAATAAAAATACAGATATGGCGCTAAGGGCACTTTATGAGAATGATATATTTCTCTTGACTCACCCTGGTGACAAAGGACCATTCGATATGAAAGAGCTCTGCAAGGCTTGCGAAGAGACGAACACTCTAATGGAAATCAGTACACGACACACTCATCTCACCAAGGAAGAGATTGAAATAGCGGCGAATTATGACGTGAAATTTGCCATAAGTAGCGATGCGCATGTGCCGGACAAAGTGGGTAATTATATTGCTGGGGTAGAAAGAGCTCTGGAAGCAGGGCTTGATCTAGAGAGAATTGTCAATATTGAGAAGAGGTAAGAGATGAAGATTGTCATAGTCACAGGTATGTCTGGTGCAGGCAAGACGAAGGCAGCAGATTGGCTGGAGGATCAAGGATACTACTGCATCGATAATATGCCGCCTAAGCTGGTAATGAATTTTGTGGAACTTTCGATGACAAATGGCATGGACAAAATCGCGTTCGTTGCCGATGTCCGTGGTGGTGAGTTTTTCTCTGACCTAGTTGAAGTTATAGATCAGCTCAAAAGTAGCGAGCAAATCGAGAGCGAGGTGTTTTTCGTAGATGCTTCTACACCGACGCTGGTTAGAAGATTCAACGAAACGAGAAGACACCATCCCCTCGCAAGCGGAAAAGTTACACAAGCTGTAATTGAAGAGGAACGCGCAAGATTGGAAAGCGTGCGCAAGAAGGCGGATTACATCATCGATACTAGTACTATGAAAGTTGCGGATTTCAACCTAGCGATGAGGAGAATATTTCTAGGCAAGGAAGGGAATCAGTTTAACATCAACGTGACTTCATTTGGCTTTAAATACGGAATTCCGAGCGAGTCGGATATCATGGTGGATGTTAGATTCATTCCGAATCCATACTATGTAAAGAGCCTTAAGAAACTCACCGGTAACAACAAAAAGATTGTAAACTACGTATTTAAGTCGGACCTTGCAAATGAGTTTGTAGAGAAGTATCATGCATTGCTCAAGGATTTGATTCCTGGCTACATCCATGAAGGAAAGTATCATCTAAATGTCGCATTTGGATGCACAGGCGGTCATCATAGATCGGTGGCAATTGCCAATAAGATGGCGGAACTTTTCCACGAGGACGGATACAGAGTTACGGTGACACACAGAGACCTTGATTTTATCGCAAAGGGAATTAGCAAGAAATAGCTAGGCTATGCTACAAATAAGCGATACAAGTGCTATAAACAAGTGAAAGCCCTTATGCAGTAATCAAGCATTACAAATTATAACTTGAAGGGAGTCATACAGATAGATGTCTTTCTCATCACAGACTAAGGGCGAACTGGCGCGAGTCATGCCTAGCAAGAAGTGCTGCATGCTTGCAGAAATTACGGGATTTCTTAGGGTTGCAGGCAGCCTCAGACTTGCTGGTGGCGGAAAATTTACAATAGTAGCATCGACGGAGAATCCAGCAATTGCAAGGCACTATAAGACCTTGATTAAGGAATACTTTGGCAGTAATGCTGGCATCGAAGTCGGGAATTCACAGATGCCGGGTAAATTGCGTGGAAACTATAGATACAGATACTCTCTGATCATTAGACCTGAGGAAAAAAGTTCGCAGATACTCCGTGAGACAGGCATGATGCTCATCCGAGAAGGTGACGAGTTCCTAAGCGACGGCATATATCAGCCGATTGTCAAGAGTAAGTGCTGTAAGCGCGCGTATCTTAGAGGATTATTTCTCGGCGTCGGCACAATGTCTGACCCCAAGAAAAGCTATCACCTCGAGTTTGTGCTCAATAGCGAGCATGTCGCTCAGGACCTAAGGAAGCTGATCGGCAGCTTTGTCAACATGTCAGCCGGTCTGATTGAGCGCGGTGAAGAACACATAGTATACCTTAAGCGCGCTGAATATATCAGCGATATGCTAGGTATCATGGGAGCAAACGAGGCGATGCTGGAATTTGAAAATATCAGAATCGGCAGGGGGCTCAGGCGCGAAGTAAACAGGATCTCGAACTGCGATAACGCAAACGTAGACCGAACCCTAACCGCTGCTGAACAGCAGATCCGCCATATAGAAATCATCAAGGACAAGCTTGGCCTAGAGAATCTCGAACCTGTACTTCGCGAAACTGCGCAGCTCAGGCTTGAGCTGCCAGACGCCAGCCTATCTGAGATAGGCGATGCTCTGAGCCCGCCAATTAAGAAACCCGGGGTGAGTAAGCGTTTCTCGAAGCTGAAGGAGATAGCGGAAGGGCTGGAGAGGTAAGGCTTAATAATAAAAAAGATGATCTGTGCTGCTGGATGTGGTGAATATTAGCAGCTGCGAAAAATGTCATGATTGTATAGGTTGTGAGAGCGGGAGATTTTAGCAGGTGCGATAGATGAAAACAAGTCGAAATTCGTGCAAAAGGTGAAATTCTGTCAGTTTCAAGAATAAAAAGCAAGTAATTGTTGCTGAGTAAATGAGAGATTTTAGCAGGTGTAAGATTGCGAGTCAAGAGCCCATTATTTGAAAATTTGAAAGATTTTAGCGGATGTGAAGCTGGAAATCAAGATCGAATTTGAGGATAGGTTCTAGTAGATGTGAAAACCCCAGTGATTGCAGGCTGTGATGAAGTTTTGGAGTTTAGCAGGTGAGAGATTAAAAAGCAGGCCGAAAAGTGGTCGATTTTAGCGGATGTGAAGCTAGAAATCAAGGTCGAATTTGAGGATGGGATTTTAGCGATTTGGAACTCAAAAAGCAAGCACAAAAGTGGTCGATTTTAGCTGTTGGAAGAATAAAAATCAAGCCATAACTCATATATAAGTGGAGTGGATTTTTGCAGGTATGATAGCTGAATACAAGCCTTTGATAAAAGAAATTTTGAGGACGAGATTTTAGCAGGTGCTAGAGCAAAGAGCAAGCCTATAAATCAAAAGTGGATGAAAAATGCGGTGACTGCTGGCTGTGAAGGATATGATAAAGTGTTGGATTCTCTAGCATCCGCACCCTTAAAAATCAATACCAAGCAAAGATAAATTTAAATAATATTCAGAGGTGAAAATGAGCGATAACATGGATAAGACTGCTGATCTTGTAGTTACTGAAGGACAGACAGTAGAGCTCGAAATAACAGATATGACTGATGATGGCAAGGGTCTGGGCAGGTTGTCTGGCCTTGCTATTTTTGTGGCGGGCGCAGTTCCAGGTGATAAGGTTAGCGCCCGCATCACGAGGCTCAAGAAGCGCTATGCATTTGCTGAGACAATCACGCTTCTTGAGGCTTCCGGAGCTAGAGTGCAGCCGCCGTGCCCATACTATCAGGACTGCGGCGGCTGCTCGATGCTCGAGCTTAGTTACGAGGAACAGCTCCGTATCAAGCGCAAAAATATAATCACTAAGCTCGAGCGTATAGGCGCCCTTGATGAGCCAACTGTCAGGGAAGTTGTGGGCGCCGCAGATACGATCAGAGCCGACGGAGGGCAGATTGGGCAGACTGAAGAGACTGGGCAATCTGAGCAGATTGAGAGTGCTGATATTGCTGACAGCGAGGCTTTTGAATCCATGCTTAGGTACCGCAACAAAGCTGAGTTCGCAGTTGCGATGACGAGCGCTGATCCGCTCGTCGGCTTCAACATGCGCGGTAGCAACAAAATAGTCGACTGCACCGACTGCCTCCTACAGAAACGTGCAACGATGGCGGCAGCCAATGCAATCCGCGAGCTCCTACAGGACAAGCTGATTTCCGTGTACGATGCGAGACACGGCAAAGGCTTTCTAAGAGGATTCACCATCAAGGTCTGCGAGGGCACAGGCGAAATGATGCTGATATTTACAAGTGCATCCAAGCAGCTGCCAAATGCCGAAAAGGTCATCTACACAATCAGCGACGCAATCGATGCGGTCTCGACCGAAGCTGAACCATACTTCCTACAGAGCGTGGTTGTCGAGGTTAATAAGGCAAAAGACATCCGCGAACCCGCGACCGCTTATGAGGTTGTGGCAGGCTCAAACACAATCACAGACATCACGGATGACGGTATGAAGTTTGAGATTTCCGCACAAGCGTTTTACCAGGTCAACACGAAGCAGATGAGCAAGCTCTACGCCAAGGTCAGGGAATACGCCTGTCTCAAGGGCGGTGAAACCGTCTTCGACCTCTACTGTGGTATTGGAACCATCGGGCTCAGCATGGCGGCTGAGGCTGGCATGATTATCGGAATCGAGTCTGTAAAAAACGCCGTTATCGACGCTAACCACAATGCCGTAATCAATGGTATTGTAAATGCGCGCTACTACACAGGCCGCGCCGAACAGGTGATGCCGAGACTCCTTGATAAGGAAGATAAGCTTTTCATCGACTACATCGACGAAAATGCTCCAAAGATCGCCATCCTCGACCCTCCGCGTGCAGGCTGCGAAGAGGCACTTCTCCGAGCAGTCACAAGCTGTGAGGTGGACAAGATAGTGTACGTATCCTGCGACCCAGGAACACTGGCACGCGACATCAAACTACTAGGCGAACTCGGTTATGAGTTCGTGGAGGCAACACCAGTGGATATGTTTGTGGCGACGATGCATGTGGAGACGGTAGTACTGCTTTCCCACAAGGCTCCGGACAGTCATATCAACGTAAAGGTGGAGTTTGGCGAGGGAGAAGGCAAGGTGCCATTTGATAAAATAACGGAAAGAGCAGAAAAGTATAAGCCAAAAGAAAGAGTTACATACAAGAAGATAAATTCGGTTTCAAAGTACATACTGCATATATAGCAGAAGTAACGAGAGCTTACGGTCTCCCTATGTATGACGCTCCTAATGCTGTAGAAGAACTGAAACAACCGAGAAAGCATCCGACAGAGGAAAAAGTGAAAGCGATCTCCGATGCTTTAGTTCATTTTGGACTTAAAAGAGCGCATCCATATCCACTTCCGGGGACATACGGATGCGTTGGCATATCTGAAAAAGACGGGCATGGTTTGAAGATGATAAGATGCAGAAGCATCTCTTGTGATATTGGTACAGCTATGTCGTCTCTTTTGAGGCTTCCTGCATCAGTTCATTGATCTCCTCTATAGAAAAATCTAAGGCTGAGAGCCGCTTGACATACTCTTTTGCCAGGGTGCGACGAGTCAACAGGATAAGCTCCTGATGCTCCGTGACTGTCCGACCGGTAGTACGCCGGGTGATTAACAGCCCTGCCGACTTCAGAAGCGCCAGTGCCCTTTGCATGGTATTGGGATTTACTGCCGCTTCCTGTGCCAGCTCTCGGACGGACGGAATCCGGGTTCCGGGGGGATATTCTCCCCTCAGAATCCGGAATTTGATGATCTCGGCTATCTGCAAATAAATAGGCGAGTCCGAGGTGAAACTCCAAGACATTTTTCTCACTTTCTTCTTGCTTATTTGTGCATTAGAACACGAATGCAATCTGGTAGGGAACACTTTGATATATTTGAGCTTGATGGGAATGATAATTTCTCCAAATATAACCATAGGATATAGGACAATTATCAAGAAACTATCATGTTTTCAAAAAACGGCGAGTTTATAGGAATATGGGGTATTCACGGAAAAGCCACTGGCAATAAAAACGAAAGCGTCTGCACGATTTCTATTTAGACAGACCTCAAATATGGAAGACTCAAAAACCCATGTATCCCTACACTGTTGACACTAGGTCGGTATACCGATATAATTAAGGTGAACAATAAATAGGAGGTGACGACATGGACTTGCAGACTTTGCTTGACCAAAGACAAATCACAAAATACCATCTTTCAAAGGTCAGTGGCGTGCCAAAGACTACAATTATGGATATATGCGCGGGGCGGAGCGAGATAGAGCGTTGCTCTGCAAAAACAGTCCGGCAGCTTGCGAAAGCGTTGGATTGTACGATGGAGGACATCATGGAGCTGTCTTCCCCTTATGACAGTGCAACCGGCCTTCCAAAAGATAAGTCCTATCTTGAACGCGGCCTGCCGCCATTTCTGATGGAATCCATTGCCGCCATGAAAGCAGCATGGAAGAAATTAGATGGCGGAGAACCGTATCTTCGCTGGGACTGCGATTATTGCAATCTTCAGACGGATATCAACAACGCAGAGGTCAACCAGATCATCAATCCGGAGCAGGCATGGTATCTGCGGGAGAAGTATTTAAGACTGGAAAGAGCGTGAAGGAATGGGCGTCATAGATTTTACAGACCTGAAAAAGCGGAAAAAGACCTATGCCGGTGCAAACGGGAATAAAATCTCCGTGATTTACGAAGGCGAACAATATATGCTCAGATTCCCTCCGCAGGCAAAGCTGAATAAAGGCACGAGTTACAGCAACAGCTGTTTTTCAGAGTACCTGGGCTGCCAGATTTATGAGAGCATCGGCATTCCGGTTCAGAAAACCTTGATGGGAGTTTATACGGTAAAGGGGAAACAGAAAATCGTTGTCGCCTGCGGTGACTTTACGGAACCAGGCGTCTCTCTGTAGGATTTCGCCTCCCTCAAAAACCGCATGATTGATTCGGAACGGCAGGGATACGGGACAGAGCTTATAGATATCCTCCAGACAATTGATGAACAGACCCTTGTAGACCGTGACAGCCTTTTGGAACGGTTTTGGGATATGTTTATCGTGGATGCCTTCATCGGGAACTGGGACAGGCACAATGGAAACTGGGGGGTTCTGTATGATGACCGTACCGACGAAATGACACTCGCTCCGGTCTATGACTGTGGAAGCTGCCTGTACCCGCAGGCTGACAAGAAAATCATGGAAGCGGTGCTCTCCGATCCAGGCGAACGCAATCATCGTATTTACAATATCCCTCTTTCGGCGATTATGCAGGAAGGTAAGAAAATCAAGTATTTTGACTATATTTCCTCCATGCAAAATGAAGGCTGCAATCGCGCATTAAAACGCATTGTCCCGCGTATTGACATGGGAAAGATCAAAGGGATCATTGACTATACGCCGTTTATCAGCGATCTCCAGAAGGACTTCTATCTGACAATGCTGATAGAACGGAAAAAGAGAATTTTGGATTTCTCTATAGAAAAACTGGATAGTAAATAATCGAACTTCCATGAAACAGGAAAAGGAGATCAAGAGTGAAAATAAACGAGATAATGTAGACACACTAAAACAAGAGGCATGTTCGCCGCCTCATTCAAAAATGAATATTTGAAGAATCATCAGTCATCGTTGCATTTGACTAATGAAGATGTATCGTAGCCCTGAGCATTCAGGTAATCAAATACATTTGCATCGTTAAGCACAACCCGTTGCGGATGCTCCTGAGGATTTAACAGTTCCTCATAATCACATGGCGAGAAAGGTTGTTTGTCCTTGACCATATGATAGATTGAAACCATCATCATTCTTGCGATAGCGATAATCGCTTTCTTGTGACCGCGGCGACTCTTTATCCTGCGATACTTGATTGCAAAGTAAGGGTTTTTCTTGCACGCTATTGCAGCTAAGGCACATTGAACCATTAAAGGCTTAAGATAAGCGCCGGCTTTCATGATTTTTGTGGAATGCTTCTTGCCAGCAGATTCGTTGTGCTCGTGGTGTAAGACCACACCACGAGTACAAATGACCGGAATTGTCGAACACATCCATGTCGATGCCTGTTTCAGCAAGAACGATAGTTGCGTTAAGTTCATTCATACCTGGCATGGTCGCAACACGTTCAACATACCTGTAGTAGGGTTTGATTCGAACATAGAGTTCTACTTCGGTTTGAGAAATCATATATTTGAGATAATCCATATGGTTACGAGCAAGCGTAAGTTTGGCTGCCTGATCAGCTTCAATTTTGTAACCTTTGATAGCGGCAATGATCTCATCGGATTTCGCTTTTGCCTGCTGCTTGATCAACTTGCGCACGGCTTTTTCATCCATAGATTCGGAGGTGTGCTCAAGAAGATAATAGATGATTTCTGTAGCCGTTTTGCCAAAAGGATTAACCTTATAAGGACAGAGAAAATAATAAAACTTGGAGAGGAGGTAATTCTCATGTCAAATACAAAAAGAACAGGACAAACAGCTCTTTACGAGCGTTTAAGTCGTGATGATGAAATGCAAGGAGAAAGCAATTCCATCACCAATCAAAAGTAGCTACTTGAAAGCTATGCCAAAAGAAACGGCTTTGTAAATATCTATCACTATACCGATGATGGAGTAAGCGGAACAACCTTTGATAGAGAGGGATTTCAAAAGATGATAAAAGCAGTAGAAGAAAACAAAGTATCTACTGTGATAGTAAAAGATATGAGTAGGTTTGGCAGAGATTACCTCAAAGTAGGTTTTTACACCGAAATACTCTTCAAAGAAAAGGGAGTAAGATTTATTGCTATCAATAACGGAATAGATAGTGAGAAACAAGCAGAAAGCGACTTCACCCCATTTCTAAATATTATGAACGAATGGTACGCAAGAGATACCTCGAGAAAAATACAATCTATAGAAAACAACAGGTTGATGTATATTTTAACTTTATAGGCAACTGTCAAGTGCTATGAAAAGCAGGCATAGAAAAAATGACTTAAAAATGGTAAAATATTATTAGTTAATTTAGACTAACTTGCAATTAGCTTTCATCTTTAAGGAATAATGTGAAATGCTAAAAGCGGAGAGAGTTTAAAATTTGTTGTTGAGAGATATACAAGAGAAATTAAGAAAATATATGATAGATAATAATTATTATCAAGTAGCAATCCCACTTATAAGAAAATTTAGCAAGAGTTATAACATGTATTATGAAAAAATGATAAAGGCAAATGAACGATTCATGAATATTAAAAATGTATAAACCGGGGGAAGTACTTAAGATTCACGAACCGGACTTTATATTAGATATGAATGTGTGAGAAAATAAATGTTTAGGTGATTTGGTCGGAAGAAAGGCATTTGATTGAAAAAAACGGTATTGTTATAATAAAGAGAAAAACAAAATTCTTGAGAATTAAGGTAAACAGGAATATGATGTTAGAATAAACTAACCTAGAAAAATGCCTGGGTCACAAAAAGAAAATGAACAATCAAAGGCACTGATTTGATGTATAAAAACGAACAAGCAAAGAAAGGGATAGGTGAAATAA
>ERZ773005.35-NODE-35-length-128757-cov-99.004103_pt1 | contig 128757 bp, 111 predicted proteins | sample MGYA00580666_ERZ773005 | MGnify/ENA primary metagenome ERZ773005 (study PRJEB29015, sample SAMEA2737999) | human oral metagenome | biome: human oral; feature: human-associated habitat; material: dental | place: China | collected 2061 ...
TGATGATGATCGCCGGGTCTTATAACGGCATGGTGTCGAGCCGCGAGTCGGTTAATACAGCATGGAGCAAGGTTGAGTCGCAATATCAACGGCGCAGCGACTTAATTCCTAACCTCGTGAACACCGTCAAGGGTGCGGCCAATTTCGAGCAAGAGACATTAACAAAGGTGGTCGAGGCGCGCGCTAAAGCTACGCAAATCAAAGTCGATGCCAATAATCCAGATGACATAGCCAAATTCCAGCAGGCTCAAAGCGAGGTTAGCTCGTCGCTCAGTCGGCTGTTGGCAGTTGCCGAAAACTATCCTCAGCTCAAAGCAACGGAAAACTTTAAGGATTTGCAATCGCAGTTAGAAGGTACAGAAAATCGTATAACTGTGGCGCGCAATGACTTTAATGACGCTGCTAAATCATATAACACGAAGGTTAAATCTTTCCCGACAAATTTGTTAGCGGGCATGTTCGGTTTCAAGGAGCGACCATATTTTGAGTCGGATGCTGGTGCTAATAAAGCTCCGTCGGTTGATTTCAACGCAGCAAATTCAACCAAACAAGAAAACTAGATATGCGTTGGCGAAGCTCTGTTATTGGTTTAGCTGGATTGTTGTCATTGGCAGTGTTATTTGGCTGCCTGTTTAGTAATACGGCTTTCGCTAAACTAGAAGTGCCAGCTGCGCCGCCGCTTGAACGTCCTATAATTGACCAGACGGAAAGTTTGGCAAATGAAGATATTGACCGCATTGCGCAGCTGATTAATGCTGAGCGCCAGAAAAAATCATTCCAAATTGGCGTGTTGATGATTCCGACGCTTGGCAGTGATGATAGTCTAGAGGAATATAGCCTCAAAGTAGCCCGCCAATGGGGTATCGGCGACAAGAAAAAGAGTAATGGCGTATTGCTGCTTATTGCCAAGAATGACCGTAAAATGCGCATCGAAGTCGGCAACGGTATGGAAGGGTCGTTAACCGATGCGCGAGCTAGCCAAATTATCCGTAACACAATCGCACCAAAGTTTCGCAGCGGCGATTATGCTGGCGGCGTTGAGGCTGGCGTGAAACGAATCATCGACACTGCGGAAGGCAAAGACCAATCAGCCGATAGCGAGGATATGGAATCGATAATCTCCTTAATATTCATCATAGTCCTCATATTTATTGTTGTAATAATAGCTGCAAGAAGGGGCGGTCGATCCGGCAAGTGCCGATCAAATCGCTGGTGGTGGATTGGCGGTATCGGTTCGGGCGGCAGTTCTAACAGTTCAGGCAGCTCGTCTGGCGGCAGCTTTGGCGGCGGCGGGTTTTCTGGCGGCGGTGCCAGCGGCGGTTGGTAAAACTCGAATTTGCGTATATAATTCTAATCATGCTTAAAATTCTCAAGATAATTTTAGCTATGTTTGTTGTAGTATCGGCTGGAGGCTCATTTGCTAGCGCAGCCAGTTATACAAACCAAGCGGACATTGATATAATCGCTGTCTCGAACAAGGCTTATGTAGATTTTATAAAAGCAATAAATGACGAGAAGTCTGTGGCTAATGGTACGGTTATTACTCAGACCGTCGCTGCATCGTCGGCATTCAATGATGTTGCTAGCCATAATTTCTCCTCTAAACTAGGCGTCAAATACATCAAAAAGTCAACAGAAGTTAAAAAGTATGCCGGAGAAATTAAGGTGCTGCTCGACGAAATCGCTGTCGTTTTGCGCGAAAGAGACTATAATGCCGCAAACCAATATTTGGAGCAAATTCGTAACTCTGTCAAAAAATATTCTGCAGCTATAGAAGAGATAAATAAAGCTGCTAGCGAGTCTAATTCGTATGCGGAATATTTTTTCTTGCTGGTGACAATTGCTATAGCAGCTATGGCGGTTGGATCGTTTGTTTGGTTTGCTATTGGCAGAGGTAAGCAGTTGAGCCCTAGTCTTTTGGCGGCGCGTAAATCGGTTGCCTTTTCGTCATTAGCTCCGCTGGTTGGCGCTGTTATCACGTATGCAACGTTTATACTGGCCAGCAACACCGGCGGCACTTACACGATTGCTTACGGTTTGATTTTGGTTGGTTCGGCAGTTTATATTATTTCGGTTGTGCAATATATTACACTAGCCAGAAAGACGTCGGCAGTGCCGCCAGTCCAGCCAACTACTACAAAATAGACAGTAATGCAAAAATCTAAATTAGCACTCTTGACACCAGAGTGCTAATTATTTATACTGAAATAGTTGGCACTCGACATAAAAGAGTGCTAAAATGAATATAAGAAAAACCAGATGTGATCAAAACAAGAAAGGGGAATCATATGGGTAAAATTATCGGAATTGACCTGGGCACAACCAACAGCGCCTTTGCGTATATGCTGGCGGGTAAACCAGAAGTTATCGCTAATGCTGAGGGTAATCGTACGACGCCGTCAGTGGTGGCGATTAATAAAAAGGGCGAGCGCTTGGTCGGACAAGTGGCCCAGCGTCAGCGGGTGACCAATCCGAAGAACACTATTTACGGTGTCAAGCGCCTGATCGGCCGCAAATTTAGTGACGAGGAAGTCCAAAAAGACTTGGATATCATGCCGTACCAGATTGTCAAAAAGGGTACCGGCGTGGCGGTAAAGATGGGCGACAAGGAATACACACCAGAAGAAGTTTCAGCTATGATCCTTAGTAAGATCAAGGCTGATGCTGAGGCATTCTTGGGTGAAAAAGTTACTGAAGCGGTCATCACCGTGCCAGCTTACTTTGACGATTCGCAGCGCCAGGCGACCAAAGATGCTGGTAAAATTGCCGGTCTGGAAGTCAAGCGCATCATCAATGAGCCAACGGCCGCGGCTTTGGCATACGGCCTGGAAAAAGGCAAAAATGACGAAACTATCGTGGTGTTTGACCTTGGTGGTGGCACCTTTGATGTTTCCATTCTGGAACTCGGCGACGGTGTGTTTGAGGTGAAAGCCACCAATGGTGATACCCACCTGGGTGGTGAGGACTTTGACAATGTCATCGTTAACTATTTCCTGGATGACTTCAAGTCTAAAGAAGGCATCGACCTACGCAAAGACAATGCGGCCATGCAGCGTCTAAAGGACGAAGCCGAAAAGGCCAAAAAGGAATTGTCGACAGTCACTGAATACGAAGTCAACATTCCATTTATCACCGCTGACGCTGACGGGCCAAAGCACTTTGAGTTGAGCCTGACACGGGCGAAGTTGGAAGATTTGGTGAAGGATCTGCTAGCGCGCCTCGACGGCCCAGTTGAAAAAGCACTCAAAGACGCCAAACTCTCTAAATCAGACATCCAAAACGTGGTGATGGTTGGCGGTATGACCCGTATGCCAGCGGTGGTTGAGCGGGTGAAGAAGCTGTTTGGCAAAGACCCAATGCAAGGCGTCAACCCAGACGAAGTGGTGGCCGTCGGTGCGGCGATTCAAGGCGGCGTGCTGGCTGGCGACGTCAAGGATGTGTTGCTGCTAGATGTGACGCCATTGAGCCTTGGTATCGAGACGATGGGCGGCGTGTCGACCAAACTGATCGAGCGCAACACCACTGTGCCAACCAGCAAGAGCGAAGTGTTCTCGACGGCAGCGGACAATCAGCCGCAAGTGGAGATTCACGTCTTGCAGGGTGAGCGCGAATTTGCCAATGACAACAAGAGCTTGGGGCGTTTTGTGCTTGACGGTATCGCGCCAGCACCACGCGGCGTGCCGCAGATTGAAGTGACGTTTAATATCGACGCCAACGGTATCCTTAATGTTACTGCTAAAGACAAAGGTACTGGTAAGGAGCAATCAATTACCATCCAAAACTCTGGCAACATGAGCAAGGAAGATATCGAAAAAGCCCAGAAAGAAGCTGAGCTACACGCTGACGAGGATAAGAAAAAGCGCGAGACCGTTGACGCTAAAAACCAGCTAGAAAACGCTATCTACCAGGCAAAGAAAATGCCAGATGAGTTCAAGGATAAGATTTCTGAGGACGATAAGAAGGCGATTGACGAAGCAGTCCAGGAAGCGGAAAAGCACAAAGACGCTGATGACAAAGATAAGCTAGAAGCGGCAATTAAGGCCCTGCAGGACGCCATCATGCCGATTGGTGCCAAAATGTACCAGCAAGCCGCTGAGGACAACAAGGCTGATGAATCTAAGGACGACAAAAAATCTGACAAGAATGAGCCAGTTGAAGGCGAGGTGGTTGACGAGAAATAGTAGAGTCTATCTAATTTAGGCTAATATAATACCCCAAGTCTCCGGGGTATTATATTTTTCGCTAGACGACACAGTTGAGCGGTGGAATTTCGGTAGTTGGCGGCGCGCAATCGACTAAGACGAGATTCTGAAAGGCGAGCAAAAACGTTATCGCTACGATAGTTCGGTTCCTCTTTCGAAAATTTCTCCATGAAAAAGCCCTCCCATGCTATACTAAAATTAGCATAAGGGGAATTAAGCATGGAATTAATTTTTCTGTTAGTGATTGTCATCGTGATAATTAAGGTGGAGCAGAGAGGTAATAATCGACTACCTCGTCAATCCGAGGATTACCGGTGCGGTTACTGGGACGGCGTGTGCGATGCGCAGAATGGCCGTGCGAAAATTGAAGGTAGCGACGGTCAAGTCAAACTTATTACCGAGAATCAGGCTGCAGCTTCACAATTTGCTGGTTTTGTAGTAACTCGCAACGAATCGAACGAGCCTGATGTAGTATTGCCTACTAATGCTGTGCCAATTGAAGAAGATACGAATATTCCTGACGAAAAGACGCAGATTGTCAAGTGGCTATCTCCAGCCAGTAATAAAGATAAAGAGAAAAATCGTCAAACCACCATCAATGTGGCGCTCTATACGGCATCATTATTGCTGACCGCCGGTATATTATTATTGGCACAAACGATTGAACTTTCGGCGCCGCTCAGGTTTAGTTTGGTGTGGCTGTTTATTTTTGTCTATTATGTTACTGGCCAGGTGTTGTACGCCCGATTGCCGATCTTAAAGCCAGCCTCAACGGCGTTTATTGGTACGGCGCTGGCTGCTGTGCCGATTGGCGGCTGGAGTATGCATTTACTGTTGGGGATTGATCCGGCATTGTGCTGGCTTATCACCTCCTTCATCGGTACTTTCCTATGCGTGGATGCTACGGTCAGGCTCAATAGCCAGCCGCTCGCCTATATTTCGCTGCTGTCGATGTTCACGATGACCACCAGCTTGCCGGCTGTTATGCATGCTCAGTTGGTGTGGTATTATGCTGCGGTGCTATTGTTCGGATGCCTGATGACCTTGGCTGCGTATTTTTCTAGTCGTTTTCCACGCCAATTCACCGAGCCGTTGACACTGGTTAATCCGTTTATCGTCCCGTCCACTTTGCTTCTCGCTATCGGTTCGTCGGTGCATATGGGCACGCTTGACGTCAGTATGCTGTTGCTCATCAGCGTTATATATTATTTTACTGTGGCTATCGTCGAGAAATCAAAGGATATGCGCACGTATGAACTAACGACGGCGCGCGTGCTGCTGATGGCGATGACTGCTAGTTTTGCGCTTTACTTATCGAATAACGACAGGCTGGTTATGGGTGTAGCGCTTGGGGTAGCGGCACTTGGTAATATGATTTGGTCTATTGGGTCGATGTATATCCAAAAGCAGCCCGATAAGCAGCACGAAATAGTACTGTGGGTTAGTTTCGTTGCGTCGCTGGCCGCTTTCTTGGTTGTAGCTGGCGTCGAAAGTCCGCTAAGAGATATGGTCATATTTATCCTGCTGAGTACGATGTCGGCAGTAAGTTTTATGGCGCTTTCATTGCTGCGCCGCGCCCGTTTTGGTGGTATGGTAGTAATGTCTGGAATTTTGTTGGTGCCGGCTGGCGTCAGGCTATTTGATCTCGAACCCATAACAGCCCTGCACGTACACTACTCTATCTTTATGCTTATGACTTTCCTGCCAGTTATCTGCCGATTATTAGTCTTGAAACGTCCAAATATTACTAAAACTCAAGCAATATTAGTGTACGGCGCTGCGGCCGCTTGGTGGTTAATGACAGTGTTTATAGTCTTAGCTTTTTTGACTGCTTATCCAGCGGGAGAAGGTTTGCTGTATCTGTCAGATTCGGTGGCGGTTGCTGCTGTCATCATGGGTATCGCTGCGTGGCGTGAGAAAACTTACGGTTTAGTGGTTGGTATTCATGCCTCTTTTCTGGCGATAGTGTTGCTGCTGGCTTCTTATTTCAAGCTGGCTGGCGAAAATCTTGCTATTTTGATGGCGTGGTTGAACGGCTTGTCGTTGCTACTATTAGTAGAGTGGCTGTACAATTACCGCAAAGAGGCGGCGGTTAAGTGCCGCGAATTGTTGCTATATTCTGCTATTGGCGCGGCTATCTTGATCATCTTTTCGTCTATTCATCCGGCGGTTTGGCTGCCGTTAGTAGCGCTGCTGTACTATGCGTTTTATCGGCGGCGTGGGGATGGTTATCTGGGCGGAGCATACTTGGCGACAATTGCTTTGGTGTTGCTGTTCTTGCATTGGCTACGCGTGCCGCTAAGCGACAATTTCACCATCACTGCTTGGGCGACGTTTGTCGGCTTTGGGGTAGTGTATTGGTCGCTGGCGATGAATAAGCGAGCGTCAATCACTAGCGATATGACTCTACTAGCTGCTACGGTACCAGCAGTGATATTACCAGTGATGAATCTGTCGACGACATATGAATTGCCGTTCAAAATCTTGAGCTGGCTGGCAGCTGTCGCGGCACTTTATATGGTAGTGTATGCTAAGCGGGATTGGCGGCCGATGGCGATATTGGCGCATCCAAGTTTGGTATTGTTATTCTACTTAACTGCACAATGGCTCGGCGTTAAGCTTGAGTTTATGTCGATCGTTTCACTAATTATCTTTGCGGTGTTTTATGGCGCCGCCGTGACTGCGCGAACCAAGAAATTATCAGTTTATTGGTATTATGCATCATTTTGGAGCGCTATCGGTTGGTCGATGACTTTACTGCTGATGGCTATGCCGGCCAGCGTTGCGACGGAGGCGGTGCTGCTGGCAACCTTGATGTGGATAGTTAATGGCAGCGCCCTAATAGCTGAGGGATTGCCGAAGAAGAATATTCCGTATTTCGATTCGGGCATCCTTTTGGTACTGTGCGGTATTTTATTTGCTGTCCATATGCTAATTGCGCCTATTCACAACATAGTGGTGCCATACCTGTGTTCAGCAGCAATTCTTTCAGGGGCGGTGATGTCGTGGCGCTGGCTGGGGTATGCTCATATATACACCATTGCGCATTTGGTGCTGGCGCTCGCTGTGTTCAGCTTATCGACCCTTGTCCTGGCGCTAGCGGGTGATAATACCATGGAAATATTGTTCCTGGCCGAGCATTCGCTGATGGTTATCATCGGCTTGGTGCTTGGCAGGCGGCTGATTACTATCTGGGGTGCTGTCGGCGTGACGCTGGCTTTAATTTATCTGCTGTCAGGCTATGCCTACGCGCTGGCTATTTTGGCCGGACTATCAATTATCACGGCAGTGGTGGTTGTGGTAGCTAGAGGACAGAGGAATAAGCAGAAAAAAGTTGCAAAGAAATAGAGCCCGACTCTGACAGTGAGGTAATAATCTATACACAGAGATGTTGTTGGTCAGGTTTGATGAGTAAGTATAAAGTCCGAAAAGATAGCGTCTTTTCTTTAGATTAAAGTATATTTTCTAGCTTCAACAATTTAATTTTCTTTTCAATTCCGCTAGCATACCCCGTCAGTTTATCGTTACTGCCGACAACCCGATGGCATGGTACGAAAATTGAAATTGGATTGCGCCCAACTGCTCCGCCGACGGCTCGTGCCGACATTTTGGCGATACTGCGTTTCTTGGCGATATTTTTAGCAATTTCTCCGTAGGTAGTGCGCTCGCCGTACGGTATGGTTTGCAAGATACGCCAGACCTCCAACTGAAAAGGCGTTCCATCAAGCTGTATTGGCGGGATTTCTCCAGGATTTTCGCCAGCGAAATACACGTCAAGCCATCGTATTGCCTTAGTGAAAATCGGTAAATCAGAATTTGCGGTATTCTCGCCTAGCTTAGCGACAAAATGTTTTTGCCTAGCGAACCACAGTCCAGTGATAGCGCTGCCGTTGCTTGCTATGGTAATTTCGTCCAGCGGCGATTGGTATTTACAAAAGAAAATACTCATAATAAACGTATTTTAACACAGTAACTCTGTCTGGTATTGTATAATAAATTATATGATATTAGAGGTGAGCTTGCAGACGGCGGATGATTTGATACAGTTTGGCGCGAAGCTTGGCGGCTTATTGCATGGCGGCGAGACGCTCGAACTTGTCGGCGATATTGGCGCTGGCAAAACTACACTAACGAAAGGCTTAGCGCGTGGCTTACATATAGAAGACGAGGTTCAGAGTCCGACGTTTACGATTAGCCGCAATTACGAGGCTGCGGATGGTTTGCGGTTGGCTCATTATGATTTTTACCGCTTACCAGATGCTGGTATCATGAAAATGGAACTTGATGAAGCGATTCACGATTCACATACAATTACTGTGATTGAGTGGAGTGATGTAGTAAATAACGTACTGCCAACGGACGTATTGCAGATCGTCATCCAGGTGCAGCCTGATGATAGTCGCCAGCTAACTTTGAAGAGCAGCGGTGAAAAATCGCGTCGGATTGTGGAGAAATTACGATGATTGTATTGTGGAATAGTGCTGAAATGACGGTGCAATTAACGCTGGTTGACGGTGACAAACGAACCGACTACGAATGGGCGGCTGAACGCAATCTCGCGCGCGACATGCTAGCTTATTTGCGCGACCGCTTAGCAGAGAATGAGGCCAGTTTTGCTGATATTTCGGGCATTGGTGTATTTCGCGGTCCAGGGAGTTTCACTGGTTTGAGGATTGGTCTGGCAGTGTTGAATACGATAGCACACGAACAACGTATTCCGATCGTCGGGGTTACCGGCGACGCTTGGCGTGAAGAATGCTTGGCTCGGCTGCAGAATGGCCGCAATGATGAAATAGTTTTGCCTGAGTATGGCGCCGAGGCTCGTATCACCAAACCGCGTAAATAGTTGCTTATTTTGTTATAAACGCGGTACAATGGTAATGTCTACGAATGTGACATTGATAAGTTTAAATTTTGATAATTTTGCGGTTTTTTGACTTGATGTGTTGACTAATTGCCGCGAAAGAAAGGAAAAATATGGTTGAGGGAATTATTGCCGCGATTGTTGGTATTATTGCTGGCGTGGGCGGTAAAGTGGTATATGATCGCCAACAAGAGACCAAGAGCAAAAATACGGCTGAACAGGTCATAGCGCAAGCTGAGCGCAAAGCTAGCGATATCGTACTTAAAGCCAAAGATGAAGCGCTGCGAATCGAGAAAGAGCGCCGCAAAGAGCTTCAAAAAACCGAGAATCGTCTGGCGGATCGCGAGGAGTCGCTTGACAAAAAGCTTGACCAGCTTGATAAACGCAGTGAAAAATTACGCAAGCAAGAAGACGAAGTTGAAGAATTGAAGAATGAAATCCGTGACATTCGTACGCGTCAGCAAGAAAAGCTTGAGAAAATTGCTGGCCTCAAGAAGAAAGATGCCGCTGATAAGTTGATGAAGATGACTGAACGCGACATCAAGGGTGATTTACTAAATCTGGTTGCCAAAATGCAGCAAGACGTCGAAGCTGACGCCGAGGAGCGGGCACAAACTATCCTCGTCGAAACGATGGAACGCATGGCTAGCGAGGTAACTGCTGAGCGCACGGTCACTGCGGTTAAACTGCCAGACGACGACATGAAAGGTCGGATTATCGGCAAAGAAGGCCGTAATATTCAAGCGATGCAGCGCGTTACTGGCGTAGACTTCTTGGTTGATGACACGCCAGGCATGGTAGTTCTATCGAGCTTTGATCCAATTCGCCGCCAGGTAGCGCGTCTCGGTCTCGAGATGTTAATGAAAGACGGCCGTATTCACCCAGGGCGTATCGAAGAAGTCTTTGCGAAAGCTGAAAAGCAAATCGACAAGGAAACCCAGCGTGCTGGCGAAGATGCGGCGCGCGAAGTTGGCGTTACCGGTATCCCGCGCGATTTGTTAAAGCTACTTGGCGAGCTAAAGTTTCGGACTAGCTATGGTCAAAATGTTCTTAAGCATTCGACCGAAATGGCGCATATGGCTGGTATGATTGCTAGCGAGATTGGCGCTGATGTCCGCACCTCCAAAATAGCGACGTTGCTGCATGATATGGGCAAGGCAGTTACCCACAAAATTGAAGGCAAACATCACCATATCGGTGCTGAGCTGGCTCGTAAAGCTGGCCTGAGCGAGGGTATCTGTCATGCGATTGAGGCTCATCACGACGATATTGAAGCGACTACGCCAGAGGCCATCGTCGTTCGTATTTGCGATGCGATCAGTGCCGCTCGGCCGGGTGCGCGTAATATCTCTGCTGAGAATTTCGCTGAGCGCATGCGTGATCTCGAAAATGTTGCGACTAGTTTCCAAGGAATCGAGAAAGCATACGCCATAAGCGCCGGCCGCGAGATTCGCGTGATTGTCACGCCAGAGAAAATCGACGACCTTAGCGCTATCAAGCTAGCACGCGACATCGCAACTAAGATTGAGTCAACCATGCAATATCCTGGAACTATCAAGGTAAATGTTATCCGTGAAACTCGCGCGGTTGAGTTCGCCAAATAACTACCTTTTTATCTGCCTGCAATTTATAATCAAAATACTCTACTGTACGACAACTGGTAGAGTATTTTATTGTTCGACTTGACCGAGCAGTTTGCCTGTGATGACGATACGTCCGGCATCAGAGCCGCCAAATTCACAACTGTATAGGGTCAGCTTTGCTTCTTGGGATGGAGCTTCGATTTCAGTCTGGTCTGGTTTGACATCAAATATTTTAGTGATTTCGTACGCATAGCGAGCACCTTCGTAGTCGACTACAATGTTATCGCCTAGTTTCATCTTATCAATGTTATAAAAAGGCGATTTCTCAACAGTACTCTGCGGCGTTGGCTGGATACTGAAGCGGTGGGCAGCAATAATGAAATTACCGCCATCTTTGGGATTGCCATGGTTTGGTTGCCGCCATTCAGCACCGCGATCGAGTGCGGTACGGCCTTTGTCGTAGTGAATATTGACGCCGATGCGCGGTATAACAATGCGATTCTCGCCGATTTTGGCTTTTGGCAGCGATTTAGTATCAATCGGCTTGGTAAAAATTAGAGGTGCCACTGACGGTGATAAGGTCAGCATCATAAAATACACGCCAGTGCTAATCAGGCATATCGCCACTGCAAAAATAGCATATGGACGGCGGTGCTTTTTTTGTTTGATCGAGAGCAACTAACCTCCTAAAACGATTATTCGTTAGTAGTATAACATAATTATTTTAATATGAAAAACACCTCTTGACAAAGAAAAGGCGTTTTTCGCTTTGTTAGAAGTAAAACCTACAGTTTTATTTATTCGCTAAATGGCTGCGCTAGCGTCAATGATTGGTCAGCTTCGGCGATACGTAATAACTCGTTATATTTAGCGACACGATCGGTTCGCGATAGCGATCCAGTTTTAATCTGGCCGCAACCCAGGCCAACGGCCAAGTGGCTGATTGTCGTGTCTTCGGTTTCGCCAGAGCGATGGCTCATGACGGTGCGCCAGCCAGCATTTTGCGCCATTTTAACAGCTTGAATAGTCTCGGTTAGCGAGCCGATTTGGTTTGGTTTAACTAGCAGCGCGTTGGCAGTTTGTTCAGTGATAGCTCGCTTAATTAGCGAGGTGTTCGTGACAAGCAAATCGTCGCCGACTAGCTGGATGTGGTCGCCGAGCCGTTCGCGCAGCAGCTTCCAGCCATCCCAGTCATTTTCGGATAGTCCGTCCTCGATTGAGACAATTGGAAATTCGTTTGTCAAGGCTTCTAGCCAATCAACCATTTCACTGCTTGATAACGACTTGCCTTCGCACTTGAGCTCGTAGCGTCCGTCTTGATAGAATTCGCTTGACGCAGCATCCATCGCAAAGACAACGTCGCGGCCGAGCTCATAGCCGGCGTTTTGAATGGCTTCGGACAATAAGGCTAGCGCTTCGCGATTGCCATTGCGGACGCGCGGTGCGTAGCCGCCTTCATCGCCGACAGTAGTTGGATAATCATAATTTTTTAGCACTTTGGCTAGCGCATGAAAGATCTCGGTACCCATTTTGAGTGTGTCTGCAAAAGTTTGCGCACCTTTACAAATGATCATAAATTCCTGAATATCGGTAGCGAAAGCTGCGTGAGCGCCGCCATTGAGCACGTTCATCATTGGTAATGGCAGGACAGGTGTGCTGTCGGTCATCTCTGCGACGTAGCGCCACAGCGGCTGATTCTTAGCGCTGGCGGCAGCTTTAGCGGCGGCTAGGCTGACGCTGAGAATGGCGTTAGCGCCAAGCTTGGACTTATTATCGGTACCGTCTAAATCGAGCATTATTTGGTCGAGAGCAGCTTGGTCGCTGGCATCGTGTCCAGCTAGTGCTGGCGCGATTATCTCGTTAACATTGCGGACTGCTTGGTAAACAGCCTTACCCGACCAGTCAATGCCGCCATCGCGCAATTCAAGCGCCTCAGCCGAGCCAGTGCTAGCGCCGCTCGGTACGGCAGCACGGCCAAGCGTGCCGTTACTTAAAATAACGTCTGCTTCAACGGTTGGGTTGCCGCGGCTGTCGAGGATTTGTCTTGCTTTGATTGATTGAATTGTGAAATCGTTCATAGTTATATTATAGCATTTAATGCAGAATACTAGACTGTTTGAAATCTCACGGATAAAATATTTCAGACAACTTGATTTTCGCGGTATAATGAATTTATGGAAGTGCAAAAACAGGGAATTTTAGTTATTAGCCGCCACGCAGAAAGCGAGTGGAATTTATTAGGTAAGTGGACCGGCTGGACAGATGTCAATTTGACAGAAAAAGGCATGCGCGAAGCCGAGCAGCTTGGTGAAATTATTCGCGACATTCACTTTGATGCCGCTTATACTAGCGAGCTCAAACGTACGCAGCAGACTTGCGATGGAATTCTGCGCGGCAAGGGCGACCAGGCGGATCTCGAACGGATTATCGCCAAACCGCTTAACGAGCGCGATTACGGCGACTTAACCGGCAAAAATAAATGGGAAGTCAAAGACGAGATTGGCGATGAAGCATTTCAGGGAATTCGCCGCGGCTGGGATTATCCGGTACCAGGTGGCGAGACACTCAAAGATGTTTATGCGCGGGCAATTCCGTACTTTCAAAACGAAATCTTGCCGCGTCTACAAAGAGGCGAAAATATCCTGCTCGTTTCGCACGGTAACACTATTCGCGCACTGATGAAGTATCTCGACCAGATTCCTGATGAAGAGATTGGCAAAGTGGAAATGCCGTTCGGTACACTGCTTGTGTATGAATTTGATACCGAGCATCAATTGCCGCTAGATAAGCAAACGCGCACCATAGACATCATTCCGCCGAAGGCTTAAATTACCAAATTTCTTTATGCGGTACGCGTAAGATTTTGGCTAACGTATATTGGATAAGCCAATAAACGGTTGACACCACTAAGCAGAAATTACCGACAATAGTCATAACTTGGTGCGGTAGTTTAGGAATTGTCGGCGCAAAGAGCAGCAGAATGACCGGCAGAACCGTCAATATTAATTTAATGCAAATTATCAGTTTGTACGACAAGTTTAATTTCCATTTTTTTGCTGGTTGTTGTTTTGGCGGGCGGGTATTGGCGGCTATCACGTTGGCTGCCGAATGCGTGATTTTAGCGCCAGTCTTGCCGATTTTCTTTGGCAATCCTATCAGCGTGATTATTGACATAACAATAATTGCAGCTGTAATGGCAATAGAGACGATGGCAATGAAAGGGGCGGCGTCGCTATAGCATCCAGAGTGGCTCACGACGGGGCGAGGCGCTTGGCGTTCTGGTAGAAAAATCTTTTGTACAGCTTCTGATTGGAATAACGGATATAGTAATATAATTGCCGTCCACGTCCACTGCAAAAATACTGACAAATACCCTAATGTGCCAAAAATATTAACGACTATGCGGCGGCGCGAGTGTTGTTTGCTTTTCATATAGTTATGATAGCATGAGGAGTATGGGAGGGCAAAACAGAATAATAACAAAACCTGCCGCTTGTTGGCAGGTTCATGATTCAAATGGTCGGGGTGAAAGGACTCAAACCTTCGACCTCACGGTCCCAAACCGCGCGCGCTATCAACTGCGCCACACCCCGATAGATGCACAAAGCTATTATATATTATTTTGCGAGTTTTTCCTAGTCGTAATATAATCAAAGCATGAAAATATTATTTTGGCAGCATAGTAATGGTTATGACAGGGTCTATAGGTGGCTGATAATTGCTGTGCCAGTAGTAGCGGCAGCTCTTAGTTTATGGGTTGGCTTGCGGCAGAGCGTTTGGTTTGATGAAGCATATTCGATAATGGTAGCCAAGCGGTCGGCCGGCGAAATTATTCGACTGTCGGCACTTGATACTCATCCGTCGCTGTATTATCTCGTTCTGAAAATTTGGGCGAATGTTTTTGGCTGGAGCGAACTGGCATTGCGCTCGCTAAGCGTGATCTTTTATGGAGCCTCAATTGCGGTAGCTGGTTGTTTTATTAAAAGGCATTTTAATGCGCGAGCAGCCATTTATGTATTAACGATGTTGCTTCTGGCGCCATTATTAATGCGCTACGGTTTCGAAATTCGCATGTACGCTATGGCGTCGTTAATCGGCGTAGCGGCGACGGTGATGTTGGTACGGGCACACTCTAGCAAGCGGTGGACTGACTGGCTTATTTATGGAGTGCTAGTGGCGCTCGGCATGTACACGCTATACTACTTGGCGCTTTTGTGGCTGGCTCATCTAGCCTGGCTAGTCGCGATGGATGCTGGTCGGTTGCGTAAGTCTTCATGGAAAGAGTGCCGCTGGATAGGGGCTTATGCGTTTAGTTTGTTGCTGTTTCTCCCGTGGCTATCGTCTTTTTTGAAACAGGTTGGCAATGGTGCGCTCGCGCCAATTGGACAGCCAATGAATCTCGAGCAGTTAATTGGTATTGTTTCGTTTAATACAATATACCAGCCGCTTTGGCAACTGGGTGTGATTGCTTCAATATTGGTGCTAGCGATAATTTCTGTATCTGTCCGCTCAATTGTTATTACTTTTCATATTAAGAAAAAAAATGATATTTTGTGGCTATTAGTTGGTTATATTAGCGTGCCGATAATATTATTGATGGTGATTTCTCTGTATAAACCGATGTATGTCGAGCGTTATTTGGCGCACGTTGCGATTGGCCTAGTTATGCTCGTGGGAGCTAGTCTCGCGCTGTCGACCGAACGTGAGAATCGTGAAGTTTGGCGAATAGCCTCACCGTTAGTTCTGCTGGTAGTTCTGGTGGTCGGGGCAACTAACCTCAGCCAGGCTGGTAATTATAACTTTCAGCGTATGCAAAAGCCAAACGTCAACTCTGTTGCTTCTATAGTTAAATGTAGCGAAAACGATGTGGTGTTAGCGGCCGATCCGTATGTGGCGATTGAGCTAGATTATTATCTACCGAATTGCCAGATATACTTTGCTAGTAGTGACCAACATCTTGGCGGCGGTTATGCTCCGCTAGATGGCAATAGCCGCCAAGTTGCCGACACGAAAAAAACATTTACCCGCGCAAAGAATATCTATAATGTCTACTATAGCGATATGAAAGCTAGTCTGCTAGGTAACTATCGCGAAGTCGAAACGATCGATTTATCACCGCTAAAAATCACTAAGTTTAGCGCGGAATAATCTTAATCAAAAATTTGGTTCGCACTGCTAGGTAAATAATGGCAATTACCAAAATCGATAGCGCGAGGTTTTGAGGAACTTCGGCTAGACGGTCAAAAGAATTGAAATAACTAGCTGGCGCGCCATATTGCGGATTGACTATTAGATGCGCTCCCATGACTACGAAGGCATGTATTGAATAAACGTAAAGCGAATTAGTCCCAAACGGAATAAGTAGCCAGCCGAGGTAGCGTTTAATTTGTTTTTCAAAACGCTGGAAAATCATAAAAAACCCAATAAACCAGAGCAGCGACATAGCTACGCGCGCTGGCGTTAGAGCTAACTTATCGAAGCTGGCCGCTAGGATAGGGCGAAAATTATTAATAGCTGTCGAAAGATTATCATTTAAGGCTGGCGCGAAAAACTCGGCAAAAACATTGGCGATGAAAGTGATGATAAACAGGGTAAAGATGACAGTTTTGGTACGGCGCCGCGTTTTGGCGGACAAACTATTCCACCATGATTTAATTTGCGGCGAGTAAAATCCTAGCGTGAAGGCGATGAAAAAAATAAATTGCCAAGTAAATGGCTGAGTGAATTCGTTAACCGGCTTTGGTGTTAGCAGCCAAACTAGAGTACTGACGGTTAGAACGATGTACCATTTGCCGCGGCGCAGTAGCCAAAGCGCAGCTGGTGTTAGCGCCAAAAATATCGCATATAGACGCAAGTAATCGGCCCAGCCGTAGAATTCTTGCAAAGTAACTATTCTCCAAAATAGACTAAAGATATTGCTATCTAGCGGAGGCAAAGGCGACTTGACGCCGTCGTTGCCAACAAAATACCAGCCGATCGCAATCGATAATATTGTAATGATGATACTGGTTAGATATAGCATGAAGCTTCGCCGCCAGATTAATTTAGCAGCGTATCTAAACGAACGCTCTGTTAATTTAGCACCTCGGACAATACCTAATACTAATCCAGAAATAATAAAGAATCCTTCGGCGGCAGTGACGTATAATCTGCTGTCGCCGCTTATGAACACGAGGCCGTTTGGAAAATAACTCAAATGATCAAGTATGATTATCACCAAAAACCAGCCTCTCATTAAATCTAGGCTGACAATACGATTAATTTTTGGTTTTTTTACAGCGCTCATTTTGGTCACTTCTACCAGTATAGCAGGTCCAATCTGAGGATAGTGTTAAAAGTAGTGGCTAGCGCGGGCGTTTTTTGGCGATATTACGAGCCTGTTCAGTGTACTTGTCTTCAAGCGGGTCTAAAACGACGGCACCGTATTTACGGATTATAGCTTGCGAAATCATCCAATCGGCGATGTGCGGATTCTTTGGCAAGAGCGGACCGTGCAAATAGGTACCGATAACGTTACGATAACGGGCGCCTTCACGGCCATCAATATTATTGTTGCCTACGCCTTTGATGACGTCGCCGAGTGCTGCGGTATTTTGGCCAAGCGTAGTTAGCCCGGAGTGATTCTCATAACCGATAATTTCACCGAATTCTGGACTTTTGACGATAATATTACCAACAATGCGCTCGTCACCGCCAATTGTCTCTAGGTCAAGAATACCGATACCAGGAATTATGTCGCCGTCTTTAGTAGTAAACGAGCGGCCGAATAGTTGGTATAAACCGCAGATAACTAACATTGGTAAATCGTCGTCAGCTAATCGTTTGAGCTGAGGGGCAATCTTTTGTAGGTCGTCGCTAATTCGTAATTGTCCGGAGTCCTGTCCACCACCGCCGACGATTAAATCAACATCGTCTGGAAAAGCGTCGCCAACATTGTACTCAATTAGTTTGGTAGCAAAACCACGCCATTCTAGCCGCCGCTTGAGAGTCAGAACATTGCCCCAGTCGCCGTAAATGTTCATATCGCGCGGATAAAGTTGCAAGATAGTAATAGATTGCGGTTGCTTTTTCATCGGATTTCCTCCACGTCGGTATAGCGGGCTAGTAGTCGTCGTAGTGCTAACATTGCGGTGTAGCTGCAGTAAATACGTTTTGGTTGGCGAGTGTGTTTAGTGATGAGCTGGCGCAGTGCAACCGCCAGGTCGGTATCAACAAAATCGATAGGCACTTCGTCGTATTCTAGTCGCAGGGCCATGTCATAGGCGCGGACACCAGATACAGCAGTGACGCCTTGTTCTTGTAAACTATCAAAATCTACATCCCAAAGCCAGCTCATATCACGGCCATCGGCGTAAGCATCGTTAATAGCTATCATAGTGGCGTAGTTTGCTGGGTCGAACGAAGCTAGGGCCAAACGAAAGCCAGCCGGGTTTTTGACCAATACTAGCTCGCAGGGTTGTCCATCTATTATTAATTGCTCGCCGCGGCCAAAAGCTGGCTTAATACCTGATAACGCTTCAAACATAGAGTCAACGTTGAGACTATTGCCGAGAATCGTGCGCACTAAAGCAACAGCACCAGTAGCATTTTGAAGATTATAGATGCCACGCAAGTTTAGATCTATCGAGTGATCGTTGCCACCAAAAGCGATAATGGCGTGCTGGTCTTTAAACTCTTCAAGACTGGTGTCGTCAGCGTACAATTTAGCCGCATTTTGCTCGCTATTATGAAGAGAATCATCAGAAGGGAAAGTCTGCGAATATTTTGGGTTAACGCCAAAACTTCGCAGCGGTGATTTAATATCGTTTACAAAATCAGGACTACTTAATCGCGGGTCGTCGCGGTTAAGGACTACGCACTTTGTTGTGTTTATTGCAACATTGTGGAGGAGTTTGGCGGTATTGTCAATTTCGCCGAAGCGGTCAAGTTGGTCGCGCATAACGTTGAGCAGCAAACAGTAGTTTGGCTTGATTGCTTTTACAAAGTGAACGGCATAAGCTTCGTCGAGTTCAAGCACGGCAATATCAGCGTCCATTCGTCCGTGCAAATCAACTTCGCTTAATAGTGCTGCTGCCACGCCGCGCGTGAAGTTGCTGCCAGTACGGTTAGTGAATACTTTCAAACCTTGGCTTTCTAGTAATTCGACAACAATTTTGGTGGTAGTGGTTTTGCCATTAGTGCCGCTGATAAGTGCTACGCCCATTGGTAGTTGCTGTAATGTGCGGCTGACAAAATCTGAGTCGATTTTTTCAATTACCAAGCCTGGTAAGGCTGAGCCGCTACCGCCGCGAATCTGTGCAGCTTTCTTAACAGTCTTCCCAAGCATAGTCGTGAGAGTTTGACGCATAAAACTCATTATACATATTTTTGGTGCATTATAGTAGCGTCCAAATGCTTTTTGAACTATAATAAAAAGCATATGTTTATTGTGGGCATGATTTCGTGGTGGTATAGCGTTGGTTGGAAGCGGGCAGCAGTAGATGTTTGGGAATCTATCGAGCGATTATACGACACGTTTTCGCTGGGATTATTACTGAAGACACTATTCGCGCCGTGGCGGCAAATTTCTGCCGGGAAAGTGCGCGGACCAATCGGGGTGCAGCTGCGGGCGTTTTTTGATCGCTTGGTATCGCGGATTATTGGCGGCTTTATAAGGATAATAACGCTGCTGATAGGTGTAGCAGCCTTGTGCTTGATGCTGCTGATTGGTTTGTTGCGTTTAGTGATTTGGCCGTTGGTGCCAGTGATGCCGGCGGTAATGGTTGTTGCGGCAATATCGGGGTGGATACCATGGCATCTTTAGGCGCGTTTAGATATGGGTCTCAGCGAGCCAGCGAAGCGCGCTTCGGGCGGCTACTGTCGCCGATGATTGCAAAAAGCCTTTCATGGTTAGCATTATTACTGGTGACATCGGGTACTATGCTAGTAACTATGGAGCGTCTGTCGTTAGGCTGGCTGTGCGGCGCTCTGGCGGCAGTATTATATATGGCGGTGAAATTTTATAATTGGCACGTTCACGATCTGCCAGCTGGTAAGGGCGGTTCGGTTGATGATTTGTTAGCTGGCGACGTGTTAGGTCGGTTGTCGCGAGAACCGAATGTGCGAGAGATTGCTAAAGTAATTGGTGAGGTGCCAAGCGGCCAATTCATGGGGGTGCGGCTTGGTATGACGCCGTCATTTTTAGCTACTATCGCTGAGGGTTCGACGATTTCCGTTGACGAACTGTGGAGTGTAGCTGACGACATTCGCCAAGCCAATCAGCTAGACCGTATCAGCGGTGCCGTATTAGCTACAGCGCTAGTGAGGAGCTTTCCGAATTATCAATCGATAATAGCGCAAACTCATTTAGGAGATGAAGATTTGGATGCTGGTATTTTGTGGCAAGAGCATTTGATGGAGATTGTTCGGCATTTTGGCCAGCGGCGGCGGACTGGCGGCTTGGCGCGTGATTGGTCGTTTGGCTGGATTCCGCACCTTGAGCGATTCGGGCAAAATATCAGCGAACAAATTGGCTCTAGTCGTAATACCTTGTCGATTGACATACCATCGCATGTTCAGGTGATTGATCAGCTAGTGGAAGCTTTTGGTACGGGCGGGCGGCAGAATGCGGTTCTTATCGGCCAAGCTGGTGTTGGTAAAACATCAGTAATTCATGCTTTCGCGGAACGAATTTTGGATGCTGATGCAAATGTACCCGAAAATCTTCGTTTCCGCCAGATCTTCATTCTCGACTCGGCGTCGTTGATTGCGGCAGCACCAGGACGCGGCGAACTTGAAAACTTAATCATGCAGGTTTTAGGCGAAGCTTACAATGCCAAGAATATCATTGTTTGCCTCGATGACGCGCAGTTGTTTTTTGAAGAGGGCGTGGGGTCAGTAGATTTGACAAATGTCTTGCAGCCGATTTTAGATGCTGGCAGGCTACGCTTAATTTTAAGCATGGATGAACAGCGCTATCTCGAAATTAGCCGCCGCAACCCGTCGCTAGCTAACTCGCTTAACCGTATTAATGTTGCCGAGACCAACGAAGCAGAGACTAAAAAGGTTCTGCAAGAACAGTTGATCGCAATTGAGTTCAACCGCAAAGTTACCTATATGATCCAAGCGATCAATGAAGCTTATCGCTTGAGCCAGCGTTACATTCATGATATAGCCATGCCTGGCCGAGCGCTTAAGTTGCTAGAGTCGGCGGCTAGTTTCAGCGAGTCTGGTATCGTGACTATGAATTCTGTACAGCAAGCAATCGAGCGGACAATGGACGTTAAAGTTAGTGTGGCTAATACTACTGAAGACCGCGAGCGGCTGTTACACATGGAGGATATAATTCATGAGCGAATGGTTAATCAAGTTCGCGCTGTTAATGTCGTCAGTGATGCTCTGCGCCGCGCTCGCGCGGGTGTGCGTAATGAGAATCGGCCGATTGGTACTTTTCTGTTTCTCGGGCCAACCGGCGTTGGTAAAACAGAATTATCTAAGGCGCTAGCTGACGTTTATTTTGGCGGTGAAGGCAAAATGATTCGCTTGGACTTAAACGAATTTGTTCGCGCCGAGGATGTGGCGCGGCTGATTGCCGATGGCGCTGACGACCCGATGAGCTTGACTGCGCAAGTAATGAAACAGCCTTTCAGCGTGGTGTTGCTCGACGAGATTGAGAAGGCTGCACCAGAAGTGCTAACCACACTACTACAATTGCTCGACGAAGGGATTTTGCGCGATGCCAAGAACCGCGAGATCAGCTTTCGCGACGCCATTGTAATTGCTACTAGTAACGCTGGCGCTGATAGGATCCGCGAATATATTGAGCGCGGCTACCGGCTTGAGCAGTTTGAACAGCAGTTTATTAACGAATTGATTAGTTCGAACCAGTTTCGGCCAGAATTTCTCAATCGCTTTGACGAAATTGTGCTTTTTCGTCCGTTTACGCCAGCCGAGTTGGTGCAAGTACTTGATCTGATTTTGGCTGGCGTCAACAAAACTCTATTGCCGCAAAAAGTGTCAGTGACTGTTGATGACGACGCGAAACAGCTTCTCGTTCAGCAAGGATACGACCCGCGGCTAGGCGCTCGGCCGATGCGCCGCGTCGTTCAGAAAGCGGTGGAGAATACTATCGCTAAGCTCATGCTATCGGGGGCGGTCAATCCGGGCGATTCGGTGAACATTGATGCCGAGCAAGTACGGCGAATTTTTGAAGAATCTGAATCGCAAGTAGCTCCATTGCAAGGCGATGTGCCTAACCAGCAGAACCAAGCTTAAGAAAGTTTTCTAACAAGAGTTTTGGCGGCGCGGCGGTTGATAGGCGCAACAATACCAACGGCTAGCGCGCCAATACCGCGCACGAGTGCCCGTGCTTTGGTTTTGTAGCGTTCTTTTTTGCTGAGGGATGTATTAGTGGTATCAAGCTGCGGCGACTCGGACCAGAATGCTAGCCGCACCGCTCTGACGCCGAGTGCCAAGCCTCGCTTTTTATTGCCGGAAAGCGTCTCGGCGTAGCTGGCTCGAGCGGTAAAATTAATATCATATTGATCAATTTCACGACGATTTAGTCCGTCGGCATGTTTGTGCGAATCCTCGAGTTTTTCTAGTCCGTAACGAAAAGTTTCAACAGTCTCGGTATTATTTTTTGGAGTATCAAAAGTCTCATCGCTTGCTATGCGCGATAATTGCATGGTTGCTAGCATGGCTGCGCTAGCTCCCAGCTCGCGCAGCGTGCTACGATTTGGTTCTTGTTCAGCTAAAGCTTCATGTTGATTGACTGCCTCAGCAAGCCATTTTTCAGCTTCTTCGTAGTTGTCTAGATGTCTATAGGCATTACCCGCGTCGCGCGCCATCCGAGCCTTTTCGGATGGATCTGACGTTGTATTGTACGCCATTGTCGCTAGCATTGCGGCAAGAGAATAAAATCCATCGCGAATTGCTTGTACAGCCGATCTTGAATAGTCTTTAAAACCCGGTTCGCCGCCTTTAGTCTCCATACCTATATTATAACATGAAAAATTACCTAATGCAAGGTATGCGTTTCGTATTTTTGCCAGCAATTATCTCACTAGTCGCCAAGGCTTATTTTGATAGTGACGTAGCTAGTTTGATCATGGTCGAATTCACTAGTGGTCATCTTCGTGTACGGCTTGGCTATCTCGGAGGTACCGTATACATAATCTTTATGCAATACCTGCGGTATAACGCTCAGGTATAAAATATGGCCGTTAGTATCCTTGAATGTATCGCTTTGAATAATAGTATCTTTATCTTTCGTACTGATAAGCGAGAAGCCAGCCTCTTTAATTTTTTCGGTTAAATCCATACGAGTTTTACTTACGGAAGTATTATGTCCATACTCTGTAGTGATAGACTTATCATTTGAAATATTACTTTTATAAACCGCCAGTCTATAAGATTTATCTAGCTTCAAATTGCTATATATACTATGAATTTGGTTATAGCGGGCAGTGTTGGTGTATTCTACGACCATTCTGTCGACTAGATATACGCTCATAGCTGTTAGCCAAAAAAGCACAAAAACCAATATCGCATACACCAGTAAGCTTCGGCGCACCATGAAGTGAGTGTCTGTTTTTGTAATGTGTTTGACACGCTGCTTGCGAGTCTTCTTGAGAGATTTATTTGCCTTGGTAACCATAAACATAGTGTAGCATACCGATGCGATTATTGGCTAAGTATAGTTGTGGTGACAGACGATCCGCTGATTATCGCACCGGATAGCAAAGGTTGTTCCGTGGCTCTATTTGGATCAAGCGGTTGGCGGCCTAAATTGTTGACGCTATCAACGAGGCTAGGGAAATTCTTTGCCAAATCATTGTACGGCCTGCCATCAGGTATCGTACTATCGGTGGTGATGAATACCCAGCCGGCATTGCGCTGGCGCGATAAATTGATTATTTTTTGGTAATCGCTAGCCTTTGCGGCATAAATCGTATGGAAAATACGATGGGAATTAGCTGGGTCTTTTTCAAAGGCAGAGTAAGCGGTCTTATAGTTGTTAATATATTCGTCAGCAGTGCCTTCGTTAGTCATGAAAATATCGGCGTATGGTGCAATTGCGTCAGTGATATGGGTACCAGGATTGGCGACGACCAACTTGTTGCCGTAAGTGCTTTTCGTGTAGTTATATAATTCTGCCATGTAAGCCGTTGCGCCGTTATTTCTGGATGATATCTCGTCGAAGTAAAACCCGTGAATTTTGTCCGCTCCGTAAAGTTCAATGAACTTAGCCATGGCGGCTTTAACTTCGGCAATTGGGCGGGTTTGGTGAATGGTGCGGATGTAAGCGACAGTTTTGAAACCAAGCTCGGCGTTCTTTTTTAGCAGCCGCACATAGCCTGGGTCGAGCTTGGCGTCAGGGCCGCCATCTGCCATGATGAGTGTATACGGGATTTTGCTGCTGCCTGCTGCATGAACAGCTTTCCAGTAGTCGGAGAACTCGCTGCCGCCAGCTTCAGCGAGCGGATAGACGTATGATAGCATAAAGACCGATTGAGCGTTGACCGCGGTATAGGAACTGGTATTTGTTTTATTGACCATGCCAGCGACAGCGTTACTAAGAGAAACGGTGTAAGTTTTACCTTTACCGTCAGTGCCGGCATTGGTATCAACGTAGAATTTGGCGCTGGTTTCTCCGGCTTTAATAACCACTCGCTGGCTGTCCCAACGGACGTTGAGATTGTTCGGATTGCTAGTATTGTGCGTGATTTTGATATCCGCGCTAACATCAGTACTAGCTGCTTTGTCTAGAGTTGCCGTGTAAACAGCGGTTTCGCCTTCTTTGACGTTGGTTGGTCCATGAAGAGTAATTTTTGGCGCAGTCGCAGCAGGACTGATTATTCCCGCGCCAGTACCGCCGCCTGAATTATCGACGACTGACCCGCTAAATCCGCTGGTGACGCTCTCTTTATGTCCTTTTTTGTCGGTGTAACTGGCTTGGACGATGACTTGCATACCGAGGTGGTCTTTGGTTTGCGCGAGAGTTTTGCCAGTTCCCAAGAATTTGCCGTAAAATTCGTACCATCGGTAAGTAATGCCGCTTTCTGGTACGCCGTCGGCATCGGTAATACGGGCAGTAAATACTTGTCCGACTCGGTTAATTCCGTCGATGGTAACGCTACCATGGTTATTATTTGATGCGGCGTTGCCGACAGCTGCTGTAGCTGAGCTAATTAAATCTTTCATTACGTTTTTGTTGTTAGCATGAGTTGTTTTGACAGTGATTTTTTTACCCACTTCGGCTGGCGTCAACTTGTACGAGAAATAGCTGGCGCCAGGAATAGCTGCGCCGTCGGCAAACCATTGATAATATCGTATACCGCCGTCTTTCAATCCGTCAGGATCGTCGATTTGCGCGATTAAGGTTGAGCCGACTTCTGCTGCACCGACGATTTTTACAGCTGCCTGCGTTGGCTCGGGCGTTGGCTTAGGCGGCTTGGACGGCTTGGGCGGTGTAGTCGGTTTGTTATTGCTGGGCTTAGTGGACGGAGTATTCGCAGGTTTACGGCTAGCAGCATTGTGAATTGACGGTCTGCCTGGCGACGCTATTTGGCGGTAATGATAAGTATTGTGATTTCTGACAACCGAGACGCCATTTCCAGCCGTCTTGGTAGAATCACTAGGCGAACTGTTCGTGGGCTCGTCAGTCTTGGTCTGGCTAGTCTCGTTCTTGCCGTCCGGGTTTGAGCTTGGTTCTGAATCCGAATCTGGTCGCTGCGGCTTGCTATTTTCGTCGTCTGCTTGAGAAGTAGTACTACGGCTAGGTCCTTGATTTGTCTGATTATGTTGATTCATGCTAATCAAACTGGTAAACAGCCAGTACAACAAAACTGCTGCTAGTACAACGGCCAATATCCCGATAACGACTTTTATTTTTCTATGGTTCGCTTGTTGGTTTTCCATATTCCTCTCCTCAGAATACAATACTTCAATTTAAGCATAGGCGATATGTAAAGTCAAACAACGAATTGATTGATTAAATTAAAAAATAGGCAGCTGTCATTGCTGCTATCTTTGGTACCCCGCACAGGAATCGAACCTGCAACCTTTGGTACCGGAAACCAACGCTCTATCCAGTTGAGCTAACGGGGCACATTTGGTACGCCCGGCAGGATTCGAACCTGCGACCCCTTGGTTCGAAGCCAAGTACTCTAATCCGCTGAGCTACGGGCGCCTATCGCAATTATATCACATATTGTATAATCAAACTATGAACATACAGCAGGACATCTCTCTCAAAAAGCTTACAACTATGCAGCTCGGCGGCGTGGCTCGGCAAGTTGTCGAGGCTAGAACTCGCGCCGATATCGCCGAAGCAGTACGCTATGCTCATGAGCACAATCTGGATATATACGTTCTCGGCGGCGGCAGTAATACGTTAGCGCACGACGAGGGCTTCGACGGACTTATTATACTCAATCGCATCCCAGGTTTTGAAGTTGTTGACGAAACTGACGATTTGGTGACGATTGTAGCTGGTGCTGGCGAGGTTTGGGATGACTTCGTACGGCGGACGGTCGAGATGAATCTCAGTGGCGTGGAATGCTTGTCGGCGATCCCTGGTACGGTCGGTGCGGCGCCAGTTCAGAATATTGGCGCTTATGGACAAGAGGCTGCTTCGACGATTGTCTCGGTCAATGCCTACGATATGCGCGATAACCAATTTGTAACTATTAGCAATGCTGAGTGTGACTTTGCGTATCGGCATAGTATTTTTCGCGGTCGTTGGGCGGGGCGCTATATTATAACATCAGTAACGTTTAACTTGTCGCGGCATCAATCTCGACCGCCGTTTTATGCAGCGATTCAGCGTTATTTAGACGAGCACGATATTCACGATTATTCACCGCAAACATTACGCGAAGTTGTGATGAAGATTCGCTTTGATAAGTTGCCCGACCCGAAAGTCCGCCCAAACACTGGTTCGTTCTTCAAGAATGCTATTGTTTCGGCTGATAAATTATCTAAATTGCAGCAGAAGTATCCTGATGTCCCGCATTATGATATGTCGCATGATACATACAAAATTCCAACTGGCTGGCTAATTGATCAATGCGGACTCAAAGGTACGCTTCATTATGGTGTGCGCGTCCACGACAAAAACGCGCTAGTCCTTATTAATGAGTCGGCACAGAGCTATGAAGATCTAGCGCAAGCTCGCCAAAAAATTATTGACACCGTTTACCAAAAATTTGGTATCACCATTGAGCAAGAGCCGTTAGAGATACCTGGCAAAAACTCAGAAAAAGCATAGCCATTTTATAAATTGTGCGCTACAATTAAGTCATGAAGCGTAAAGAGGGCGGGTTTACTATAGTTGAAGTGGTTATTGCAGTTACCGTCATCAGTGTGCTGCTGATAATTGCTATGACTACGTTCAACGGCTTGACGGCGAAAGGTCGCGATGCAACCCGTAGAGCTCGCGCTGAAGCCATGGCTCTAGATCTTGAACGTTATTATAAATACAACACCACTTTCAGGGGGCATGAATATCCAACTGGCAACGCGCTGTTAGCTGATATAGGCAAATATTTTAGTGACACTACAGTTGTGCAAGATCCCTCTCGTTCTGGCAATAGGCTAGTCAAGGGCTGCCCGGCGGCTGGCCCGATACCAGCCAGCTGGGGCTGGACGGATGAGCAGAAAATGCTCTACAGGTATTGCGCTCAAGACAGAGAGAGATCCGACTGCGATAAAGTTTACGGCGCTTCGGGTAAGGATGTTTGCGTCGGTTTCAGAATATATTACTATAGCGAATCAGATAATGCGCTTTATCAGGTGAATAGCATATGGTCAAGATGAGAACGGATGAAGGTTTTACAATCGTTGAGGTGGTAGTTACACTGTTATTTATTTCGATAATATCGCTTGGTATATTAACGATGCATACCCAGGTTAGTATACTCTCGATTATCAACCGCCAGGATCAAAAGGCTAGTTATTTAGCGTACGATAATATGCGTAAGTATGTTAACGGAGCTCCGCCAACTTGGTTTTTGTGTACCAGTCAGCTGCCAGGCGCTGTGCAGCAGGTATTGCTTGACTCAGAAGGGCATATTAGTGAGTTGCCCGGAACTATCAAGCAAAAAGTTGTGGCATCGGCGCCGTATGGTTGCGGCGACACTGTCAGCAGTTTGGGTATGCCGATTCGTGTTGAATCTGTAGTAACATATGGTAATGGTAAGAGGGTAACCCATGTTGCATATGCGGCATTCTAATCAATCTGGATTCACTATCGTGGAGCTAATAGTGACGACGGCCGTTATGTTTATAGTAGTTGTAATATTTGGCGGTATTATATCAGCATCTTACCGCCAGGCTATAGCAGCAGATGCGCTTGCTTCAATGACGCGTGACATGCACGTGACGATGGACGCTATCGAAATGGATGTTTTGGCTTCAGTCGAGATTGCCTCTACTTCTAGAAGGGGTGATATGAATATGATCGATCGGTATGGATATGGCGCGGTGAGTACTCCTGCGCCTACTCTGCAAACTTGGAAATATTTTGGCGGAGGTGGTAATAGGCGGGCCTTACTCCTGATACAATATGCGACTAATTTACGGCGCGGGGCAGGCTCTCGCGAGGTAGTTTATGCTGCAACAAAAAGGTTTAATTGCAGTACAGAAAGACGTCTCCAGCCAAAATACAGACAGATGGTGGTCTATTTCATGCGGGACAATACATTGTATCGAAGGGTTATATTTGATGATATAAAAAGCGAAAGATACAAAGCCCTTGGTGTTAATGCTTCTGCTATATGTGGTACCGGCGATGAAAATAACGAATTTTGGCGCAAGATCGCAGTACAATCCATACCTCCGCAATCATCCGAATTTACTGGCGGTGCAACGCCAGGGCGATCGCTTTATCGCGACGAAACAATAGCTCGCAACGTTTCGGCATTTGATGTTCAATATTTTAAGGATGATACGCCAATAGCCAACCAATACGATGCTGCTCACAGTTCCGACCATATGTTTGAAAATGCTAACAAGGTTAAAATTGATATAACAATTAGTCCTCCTGTGGGGGGAGTGTCTAAAATATCTCAGTCATTAACTGTTCGGAAAGGAAATGAAGAATGATTCGCTTTGATAAGGGCTATTCTCTAGCAGTAATGATTATAATGACAACATTTATATTGGCGGTGCTAGCGGCTGCATATCGCGTTACTACGCGTTCGTATATTTATTCTCGCGAGGAGTATTATTATAAGCTGGCTCAAGAAGCTGGCGAATCGGGGACGGCGGCAGCTAATGCGTGTCTAGATATAAACAACTGGAAACAAACATGGGGCCATGTTGCTGGAGCTGCTGGCTTGTATCTAACGCCAAGCAGCGACTGCAAAGGTCAAGATGGCAAGATTCCGACCAATAAATACGTTATGAGCGAAGGTTCGATTCGTACAATTTTCACCGTTGGCGACCTTAATTTTCATGATGATCATCATTCGGATGTCTCGGCTATTGGCAAAACACAGCTTGTGGACTCTGGCGGTATGGTTTTGCGGGAGTACACTGTTTCGGTTAAAAAGCTTATCACTCGTCCCGGTCTGGTTGCTACGAAGTCTTCTAGCGGTACTTATCGAACGTGCGGTATTCTATCCAATAGTATTTGGTGCTGGGGCAGGAATCGTTATGGCCAGTTGGGCAATGGGAGGTCTGTTGGTCATAATCCAGGCAATCCAGCAAAAGCTGCGCTTAGCGTCGATTCCGATATACCAGTCAAAGTAGTTAAACAAACAGGAGTTCTCTACGGTAAGAGAATTGATGACTTATTTACCGCCCAGTATCATAGTTGCGCTCTGGCTGAAGGTAAAGTTTATTGCTGGGGCTACAATGGTACTGGTCAGCTTGGTAATGGACGATCCGGCGACGAAGAACATTCAAATGTTCCTATTGAGGTTAAGGGGGCGCTGGCTGGTAAAACAGTAACTAGCATCGGCGGTTCATATAATACTTCGTGCGCCATTGCTGGCGGCAAAATATATTGCTGGGGCGAGGGTTATCACGGTGTGACTGGTGCTGGTGACAAAACAAAGGTGCGCCCATGGCCGACTTTAGTTAGAGCAGGTGTTTCTGGCGGTCTGCCGAATAATTATACGGCAACTGCGCTAGCGACCAGTGGTACGCGGTCGATGAATATGTGCGCTATCGCCAATGGCTTTGCTTATTGCTGGGGCCAGAATAATGTTGGTCAGATTGGCAATAATACATCTGCTAGCCCTGCCACTCAGCCAGTCTATAGTCCTATGAGAGTTTCTGGTTTGACCAATGTAACGAATATATCGCAGGACGGATATTTGGCTCAAAGCGGCGAGCCAGACAGATTTACTCATGTATGCGCTGCCGCTAACGGCGAGGCGTACTGCTGGGGTAACGGCCGTGCTGGGCAACTAGGTATGGCACACATTGGCTATATTGATAAGAAGAGTACCCCAGTTAAGGTTGACCGGCCGGCAGGCTTGTCTCCGTCAGATAGAGTGAAAAAGGTCGAAGTGGGTATTTGGCATTCGTGTATGTTGATGACCAGCGGCAGGGTATTTTGCTGGGGGACGAATGCCTACGGTCATTTAGGGGCGAACCTTGCTCCTGGCGCGCTTCCCAACAACCGATCGGTAAAACCGATAGAGATATTGGTTGGCCCAGGCGGAATTCCGGCGGGGCAGCGGATAATTGATCTGGCTGCTGGCGCTAACCGTGGATGCGCGGTGGTAGAAAACGGACACTCGTATTGCTGGGGTCTGAATGACGCCGGGCAGATTGGTGACGGTACCCATATTGATGCCCGCGCACCAACCGAATCATTATTCTTGCGCCCGACGCAGAACCGCTACATCTATTAAAAAACCACTTGCGCTTTCGTTATCGGTGTAGTATTATCAAATTACAATTAACTAACATAATAAATAGGGGGCACATTACTGTGACAACAAAACAACTTAAAAACCGAGGTTTCACCCTTGTTGAGCTCTTGATTGTGATCGTCATCATCGCGATTTTGACGGTGATTTCACTGATTGCTTATAATGGTATTCAGAACCAGGCACGTACAACAACCGCAGAATCAAGCGCGAAGACGCTGGCTGATAAGGTTCAGATTTATTTCACAAATGAGAGCGACTATCCAAAACCTGCCGACCTAGATTCTTCGTCGACTACTCCAGGTAAAATGGTTGACCCGGCTAATGCTAGTAAACCTTGGCACGTGGATACCAATGCATTGACAGTAAGCAATACTGCTATTACTGATGCGAATAAGCCAAGCAAAGAGAACGTCTTGAACTATGCGACTTGTGGTAGTCCCGCCACTGGCGCAAAAATCACTTACTATGACTACACAGCGAGCAAGGCAAAAGAGCGAAAGATTGGTTCTGGCTGCTAAATAACTATAGAAGATTAAGTTGAAAATAGAAACGTCCTGGCGTGTGCTAGGACGTTTCTGCTGTAATAGACTTAAAGTTATACTGATGATAATTGTAATGCCCGACAAAACTCCCTCACTTCCTTGCGCAAAACTCCTAATCTCTTCTCGTTCTCGCGGGCGTCAATCGCTTGCTTGATCCACTCAGCGATTTGCGCCATGTCGTCGGGCTGGCAGCCGCGGGTGGTGATGGCGGGCGTGCCTAGGCGAATGCCGCTGGGCCGGAACATCGGCAGAGGGTCGTCGGGTACGGCGTTGGCGTTTAGTGTCAGACCGATCTTATCGATAGCGATCTCGGCAGTTTTGCCATCGATACCAAAACTCTTGTTGATGTCGGCTAATATCAAGTGATTGCTAGTGCCGCCAGTTACTAGCTGGAAGCCGCGTTTTTGCAGCTCTTCGGCTAGCTGCGCGGCGTTAGCGACGATATTTTTCGCGTAGTCGCGGAACTCGGGCTGCAGCGCCTCGCCAAAAGCTATTGCCTTGGCGGCGATGGTGTTCATATGCGGGCCGCCTTGCATACCTGGGAAGACTGCCCGATCAATTAGTGTCGGGATGTTCTCGAGCGTTTTGGCGGGTTTTTTGAGCGGACTAGTCACCTTGCCCATACTGAGTATTAAGCCGCCGCGAGGGCCGCGCAGTGTCTTGTGGGTGGTAGTAGTCATGACATGAAAGCCGTAATCAAGCGGATTCTTGGCTACGCCGCCAGCGATCAATCCAGCAATATGTGCTACATCAGCCATCAGCAGACAGTTATTTATTTCGCGGCCGATTTCGACGAACTTCGCCCAGTCCATTTCACGCGGGTAGGCGCTAAAGCCTGCTAGAATAATGCGCGGCTGGTGTTCGTGTGCTAGGTGACGGATCTCTTCATAATCGATTTCGCCAGTTTCGATATTTTTCATTTTGTACGGAATGAAGTTGTATAAGTGAGCGCTGCGAGTGACAGGCGAGCCGTGCGTCAGGTGCCCGCCATGGCTCAAGTCCATCGCCAAGATAGTATCGCCTGGCTGGCACCAAGCACTATAGACCGCTTCGTTAGCTGGCGCGCCGCTGTGCGGCTGGACATTGGCGTGGTCGGCGCGGAATAATTTTTTGGCGCGGTCGATGGCGAGCTGTTCAATACGGTCGGTGAATTCTTGGCCGCCGTAATAGCGCTTCCCAGGATAGCCTTCAGAGTATTTATTGGTAAAAACGCTGCCAAGCGCTTCGCGAACGTTTTTGCTGACGTAATTTTCGCTTGGTATCAATTCCAAACCGTCACGCTGGCGCCCCTCTTCGCCGGCGATACAATCAGCAACTGCGATGTCTGTCATGATTATCCTCCTTTTTCTTATCTATATTTTAGCACTTATAATCATTTACTGTAACGTTTTGAAATAGAGTTGGTTGCGATTGAATTTCTTGACAATATATCATATCAGGTATATTATGGTGACATGAAAACGGCGAAGTATCTCAAAAATATTGGCGCGCTCATCCAAGAAACGCGCCAAGCACGCAATATGACTCAAAACGAACTGGCAGAGGAGCTTGGCACTAGCCAGTCGGCAATTAATCGAATTGAGAACGGTAAGCAGAATATTAGTCTCGAGATGATCGCGCGTATCGGCGAGGTGCTGTCAAGCGAAATAGTACGGATTAATAGCTCGGGCAAAACTAACTTTCGTATCAACGGCGGCCGGGAGCTGCATGGTGAAATTGAAATCAAAACTAGCAAGAACGCTGCTGTCGGATTGCTGTGCGCTAGTCTACTCAACAAAGGCAAAACGACGCTGCGCCGGGTAGCACGGATCGAGGAAGTCAATCGAATTATTGAGGTTCTGGAAAGTATAGGTGTGCGATGCCGCTGGATTAGCGAGCATGACCTAGAGATTGATCCGCCGAGGGTCTTGCAGCTCGACAGTATGGATGTTGAGGCCGCCAAGCGGACGCGCAGTATCATTATGTTTTTAGGTCCGCTATTACATCAATATGAGACGTTCAAGATACCATTTGCTGGCGGTTGCAGCCTAGGCACGCGGACGGTTGAACCGCATATGACGGGCTTAGCACCGTTTGGTTTGAGCGTCGAGGCGGCCAATGATAACTATATTGCCACGGCTAAGCCACAGCATGTCGACCGGGCGATTATTTTAACTGAACGCGGCGATACAGTCACCGAGAATGTCGTTATGGCGGCAGCGCTTTATGATGGTACGACTATTATTCGCAATGCTAGCCCGAACTATATGGTGCAAGATGTTTGTTTCTTTCTAGAAAAGCTAGGTGTCAAAATAGAGGGCATCGGTACCACTGTTCTCAAGATTACTGGCAAAAAATCAATTGACTGTGACGTCGAGTACTTCCCAAGCGAAGACCCAATTGAAGCGATGAGTTTCGTGGCGGCTGGTGTCGTGACTGGTTCAGAAATTACTATCAGGCGCGTGCCGATTGAATTTATGGAGCTAGAGCTAGCGACTTTGGCGGGTATGGGTCTGCAGTACGATATTTCCGAAGAGTACATGGCGCGCAATGGTTGCACTCGTCTAGTTGATATCGTGCTCAAAAAATCCGAATTGCATGCTCCGAAAGATAAGATTCATGCTCTGCCGTTCCCGGGCATCAACATGGATAACCTGCCGTTCTTGGGATTATGCGCCACGGTAGCCAAGGGCCGCACGCTGATTCACGATTGGAGCTACGAAAATCGAGCAATCTACTTTACTGAACTGACTAAAATGAATGCTCAAGTAAATATGGTCGATCCGCACCGGGTTTATATCTCTGGCCCGACTCGCTGGAAGCCGGCTGATATCACAGCGCCAGCCGCACTGCGTCCGAGCGTGGTGATTTTGCTAGCGATGCTGGCGGCGCCTGGCAAATCGGTACTGCGCGATGTTTACAATATCAATCGCGGCTACGAAGATATTGCTAACCGCCTGAACTCGCTAGGTGCAGATATAGAAACCGTTTGGGAATAGTGACAATCAAGCGCCTGTCTGCTATAGTAATAAATGCCCCGAGAAAGGGGTAATGTGGCGGAAGTAGCTCAGTTGGACAGCCTTGAGCATCAAAAATAGCGCTCGCTCTAACCGACTGACAAGATTCTGCTAGTACATTTCGGATTAGCTATATGGCGGAAGTAGCTCAGTTGGACAGCCTTGAGCGTTGAAAATAGCGCTTGCTCTAACCAACTGACAAGTTTTCGCTAGTACATTTCGTAGTATTCATTATGGCGGAAGTAGCTCAGTTGGTTAGAGCGCTGGATTGTGGCTCCGGAGGCCGTGGGTTCGAATCCCATCTTTCGCCCCAAATAAAACACCCGGTTTTCTTCATTAGTCTCGGGTGTTTTATTTGACTCTAAATCATAAATACTATCGGTTGAACGGGTCGCGCGACGGCTTGATCGGCTCGGTGAAAGTACGCGACGGAACAGTCGGTTCGGTCGTAGGTGTAATGAGCGACGATTTATTTGTCTGCGTCGTTCCGCCTTGTGAGTTTGCGTCAGAAACCCGCGAGCTTTGCGGCTGGCGGCTGTTGGTTATTTGTGTTCCATTAGCATTGGCTGAGGCAATTTGCTGGTCTTGCCAGGCTTTGCGATAAGCGTGTCTAACTCCAGAATCTTTGTATGCGCCGATATATTGCCGGTTAGTGTTGGTACTTTGGCGCTGCTGGAAGCTATTTTTGGCAATCCTGCCGCCAACCTGCGGCTTGTTGTTGGTTAATCCGCTTGAGTGCATAGCATCGCTCTGTGTGCTATTGGTTGAGAAGCGGTCAAATAAACGTCCCATGCTTTTATTATACACTAACGTAATGATATAATATATAGTGCGCGGGTGTAGTACAGCGGTTAGTATGCGAGTTTTCCAAACTCGAGATCGGAGTTCGATTCTCCGCACCCGCACCAAAATATTTGCCCCGATAGCTCAGCTAGTGAGCCCTCAGCGACAAAAATCGCATAGCTCTATCCAGCTTTTGTCTAAGCGAATCGGGCGACTAAATACATTTTCAGAGTGCCCCGATAGCTCAGCTGGATAGAGCAGGAGACTTCTAAGCTCAAGGCCGCAGGTTCGAACCCTGCTCGGGGTACCATTATTCAACTAACCGATAATAAAAACTCATCGCAATGATGAGTTTTTTACATGGAGTTTCGTGGAGGGCCAGGAGGGGCTCGAACCCTCGACACCCTGCTTAAGAGGCAGGTGCTCTAACCAGCTGAGCTACTGGCCCTTATCTTTTCATTATAGCATAGATAGAGGTAAAAGTAAATATGAACGCTAGGATTTTTCGGTCTGTTGGGTAGTCGAATGATGACGCTTACTCTTGCTAATTCTGTGAAAATCGACGATAATATACGAATAATGCCAGAGTTGAATCAAATTGGCGCCCACTTGCGGGCAGGTGTTATACGTGCACAGCGGCAGTCTGATGAGCGGCAACAAATGCTCAGTCAGGCTGATAAAATTAATGTCGTTGGTGCTGGCGGCATGTTGACGGCGGCTTACGAGCAGCTGCGCAACGCCGCTGAAAATACCGAGGAGCACTTGCTGCTACAAAATGCTATCCGGCGGTTTTTCAAACAATCGTTTATTGTTCGCGATGAGGCGTTGGTTCGCAAAAGCGGCGAAGAATTGGTGGTTGAATTGACTTTTGCGGGATATTTGCCCAACGATAGCGTGTCGCGCAGCCAAATCAAAGAGATTTCAAAACTAGCAACAGCGCACTATAAAGCGTATGAAAAGCTGATTGCTGATCGTTCAATCAATTTGGATCGTTCTTCGGCATGGCTGTTAGAAACTCTGTCGGTATTGGCGGCGAATGTATTGGTTGATCACGCTGGCGATCATGCGTTTATTGATTTTTCGTATGAATATTTCGAGACAGCAATTCCGCGGGATGCGTTGCAATCGACTTCGGCTGATGAATATGGAGCCGCGCTTTATGTGGCTATTCAGCAGGCGCTGATGAAAAGCGACGTAGCCACGGTGCGCGCAGGGCTATTGGTGCGTTATGGAACGAGTGTTGAATCGCTTGAGGCTTTTGTTGAATTTAATCGTAAAATTGACAAGATGCTGCGCAGCGCGTCGGTTGAAGAACTGCGCCGCGTGGTTGATCGGCAGGGGGCGCCGCTGCGCGTTATTCGCCATATGATGGAGACGCAAGACGACTTCCCGGCGTTGTTACAAAAGCGCGAGGCATTTCTCGAGGAATTTGAGCGGCAAGTGAACCGTGAATACTCTAGCATGATGGCGCGAATTAACCGGGCTATTATGCGCAGTGTGGTCTTCTTGGTAATTACTAAGTTTTTGATTGGCATCGCTATTGAAGTACCGTATGACCTGTGGGCGCACGGACAAATTGAGTGGTTGGTGCTAATGATCAATTTGTTCTTCCCGCCGATATACATGGTATTGCTGCGCTTAACGCTGAATGTGCCGGGATACGCAAATACCGAAGCGCTGATTAAACGGGTCGATCAGATGCTCTACGGCGGCGATAATACTGTACTGATGCGGCGGCAATTAGCGGGACGGACGTATAGCTCAATGTTTTCGATTATGTACGGTGTAATGAGTCTGGCGGTGTTCGCGCTGGCAACTTGGCTGCTGACGTTGATTGGTTTTTCACCAGTGCATATTATTATTTTCTTTGTATTTTTCTCGGCGGCGAGCTTTCTAGGCTTTCGCTTGAGCCGGTTGATTCGCGATCTCGAGATTGTGCGCAGTGCTAGCAACGGCTTTACCTTTGTACGCGATACGCTGTATTTGCCGTTTGTAGTCGCTGGCCGGTGGATGAGTGATAAATACGCGCAGGTTAATATTGTGTCGATGGTGTTGGATATGTTAATCGAATTACCGCTCAAAACCATCTTGCGCAAGATTCGGCAATGGGCAGCTTTTATTGATGATAGAAAGGACAGCATATCATGAAAGAGTTAAACGGCAAGGAACTGCAAGGTTTTATTAAGCAGCGCCAAGCGCGTCAAGTACGAAATCTACGCCAAGAATATGGTGTGGTACCAAAACTAGTTATTATAATGAGCAAAAACGCTAGCCAAGCGATTCAAACGTATGTTCGGATGAAAACACGTTACGCAGCAGATATTCTGATTGATGTTGACGTACAAGCAGTCGCGCAAGCTGATATGATGGCGGCGATTGAGCAAGCTAATAACGACTCAGCGGTGCAGGGGATAATTTTGCAATTGCCGATTGATGACGTGTCGCAGACCGAAAAGCTGTGCCAATTAATCGCGCCAGAGAAAGATGTTGATGGTTTAGGGGCTAATAGTATCTATCCGAGCGCTACCGCCCAGGCAATCGATTGGCTATTGGCTGGGTATAATATCGAGCTATCGGATAAGCAAATTGCTATCGTGGGCCGCGGTAAGCTTGTCGGAGCGCCGCTCGAAAAAATGTGGCAGCAGCGCGGCCTAAACGTGCAGGTCTACGACAAGACGAATCCAGCTACCGCGGATAGTTTGCAAAAATGTAACGTAATTGTAACGGCGACTGGCGTGCCGCGCTTGATCACCTCCGAAATGATCGCGCCAGAAACAGTAGTGGTGGATGCTGGTACGGCGAGCGAAGGCGGCGTGTTGGTCGGCGATGTTGACGATGCAGTTCGCCAGCGCAGCGATATTACGATTACACCGCAAAAGGGCGGTGTCGGTCCGTTGACATACGCAGTATTATTTGATCATCTGATTGAGGCGTGCTTGCGGCGAGTTGGTAAGTTATAGTAATTCTATCGCTTATCGTTCAGTGCTTCTTTGGCGTGGATGACAACTTGGCTAGGTGTTAGATTAGCCTTGACGATATAACTATGAATACCTAGGTTACGCAGCTCGGCAGGTGCCTCTTCTTCGCCTAGGTTGGTTAGGATGATAACTGGCGTATTAGCATTAGCGGGCTGCTGGCGGATTTTTCGCAGCGCTTCGGTGCCGTTCATATTCGGCATTTGCAGATCAAGCAAAATGATGTCAGGATTAGCATGCTGAACCACTTTAACGCCAGTCTCGCCGTCGCTGGCAGTAACCACATCGAATCCAGCCGCCTCGAACTTCATCCGGTACATTTGGTTGATTACTTGATCGTCCTCGATAATAGCGATAGTTGTCATGCTTTTATAATAGCATATCCCGGTTACTTTTCGAGTAAGCTCTAGCGTTATCGTCGAGAAAAGTGTACTATAAAGGCAATGAAGCGGTTTTTTGGTAGAGTTCGCCGTCCATCGTATCGTTCGCAACAAGTTGTGGACGTTCTGACGCGCAAAATGGTTGATGCCAAAGACATTGATACATTGCTAAATAGCTATTTAGAAACTTTTGTTAGTGTACTGCAAGTACGTTTTGCTGGCGTGGCTTTTTGCGATCAATATCACCAGCCGTATATTGCTGGCAAGCGTAATGTGCCGGCATGGTTGGACTCGCAGACGCTTGGTTCTGGCGACATTGGTGATTATGCTCGATATGGTATTGCAGCAATCTTACCGCTATGCGTTGCCGATCAGAAAATTGGTTGCCTGGTGATTGGCGAGCGGCGTGATGGCTGCGAGATTCGCAGTAAGGAATTTGAGCTGTTTGATGTTTTGGCGCGTAATCTATCGGTGGCGCTGTTGAACATGTTTCGCCTAGAGGAGATTCGCCGCTTAGCGGGAAATTTAGAGAAGGAAGTCGATGAGGCGACTAGTCAGCTGCGCCAGTCCAACAAAAGATTGCAGGCCCTGGATGCCACTAAAGATGAGTTTGTCAGTATGGCCAGCCATCAGCTGCGGACGCCGCTGACTAGCGTAAAAGGCTACTTGAGTATGGTTCTCGAGGGCGACGCTGGCGAGATTACACCGCCGCAGCGGCAGCTGCTAGAAGAGGCTTTTCGCAGCAGCGAGCGGATGGTGCGATTGGTTAGTGATTTTTTGAACGTGAGCCGTTTGCAGACTGGTAAGTTTATTATCAATCGTACAGCGGTCAATTTGTCGCAGCTGGTTGCCGAAGAGGTTGCGAACGTAGATCAGGTAGCAAATACGCATAAGGTCAAGGTCACGTATCGCCAGCCAGCGCGCTTTCCGCTGCTGTATCTAGACGACACCAAGATTCGCCAAGTTATTATGAATTTCATTGATAACGCTATTTATTATTCACCAGACGCTAATACGGTAAAGGTCCGATTGTCAATTGAAGATGGCCAGGCAGTTTTGCGGGTAATTGACAAGGGAATGGGTGTATCGCCATCTGCCAAGAAAAAGCTCGGCACTAAGTTCTTTCGCGGCGACAATGCTCGGCGGCAGCGGCCGGATGGCACGGGGATCGGCTTGTTCTTGGCGAAGAAAGTAGTCGAAGGGCATGGCGGTACGATGATTTTCGAATCGGAGCTCGGCAAGGGTAGTACTTTTGGCTTTCGGCTACCGATTGCGGAGTTAAAGTCGCCGCCAACTCTAGACGGCAGCAAAGCATAAATGGTATACTTTTATTTATGAAGAGGAAGACGGGATTCATTATAGGCGGCGGCCTGGCGGTTATAGCAGCTGTTGTCGCTGCGGCAGCACTGGGATATCTTTACGGCGGCGTAAAAACGCCAGAACAGCGCGCGCTGGTTTACTATAATGTGTGCGGAAATGATATCATTGATAAGTTTAATGGTAGTATATCTTCCCCTGATAATCTGAAGAAGATTGCTGGCGAAATAGAAAAAAAGAATCACTATGCTGATGACGCCACGTGTGTTGTTGCTTTGTATTTTTATCATACGACCGCAGATGCGAACGGTCATAGTCAGAAGACGGACGAGTTATATAACAAAATAAAAAACCTGTCAGACAAAGGAATATACGCTAGCGGCAGGCTGAAGGTGCCAGTTAATGTTGAGCAGTTAAATTTGCTGCGCAGTAAGCAATCAGTTCCGGAGAATAAGCAATAATGCACGAGGAGCTGCTGCGTGGCTTGAAGTGGTGGCTTAGCTGTTTTGTTATTGTGGCAGCAGCAGGTATTGTTTGTTTGCTGAGAAGCGATACGTCGTATGCAGTTTATGGTTGGAATTCTGGACGTAACGATATGGAGAAGCAAGCTTGGGGCGGCGATCCTTGCGGCGATTATATTAATCACCCGTGCGCTGTCTGGTGGGCATCTTATCATAATACGAACTATTTCAGTATGGTGGGGTCTTCGCCGACCAACCCGATCGAGATGGACTGGAATGCAACGACATTATACTTTACTATACGAGGCTCGTGGAATACCCAACGATTTCGTAATCCAATTAGAATTTACTCTCTGTTCACTTTCAATGGGCAGGGCAGGTCTGTTTGGGTAACTAATCCAGCAGGTCATATAGACGGCAACGGCAATTATTTCTTTAATAGGGGCTATTATGGCGGCGGCGGTCCTGAATATCAGTGGATAAACGGTGAAAGCGAATGGGATCAGTTAAATCTAGGAGCTGACGTTAACGGTGTCGCGCAACCTGGCGGCCCGTCAGAGCTGGTTACGTTTGGTGCAAAAAGCTGTTTGGCGGTCATGAGAGGTAATAAAGTATACACTTATAGCGGTTCTCATGTTAACTGCGGTACCGATAATATCTCGCTGTGGGTACGCCGTAAGCCGCGACCTAGCGGCTGGAAAGTCCAAGGCGAAAGCTATATCTATAATCGTTCCGACAACAAGACTTATGCGAATTATAATAATTCCAACGCCTTTGGTACTTCTCGCCCGTACGCCGAGCGGCATCTAGATGGTAAACCTGATGTCTTTCCTGGAAAACAGGCCGAATTTATAGCGACTCTTCGGAATACTCCATATTCAAATTATCAGCATACAAATTCTAGCGTACAAGTAGTTATAGAATCGGCATATTTTAATAATCTGCACGATGTTGCTAGCTGTACCGGTAAGGATTGGCGCCATTGCGGTGGTAGCAATAATGGACATAGAGTTCTCATTGCACGCGGAGCGGTCAGTAATATTTATAATAATAAATGCCGGTCAGCGCTTAATAACTTAGTGCAAAGTCCTAATAATACAAATACTTGGAGTGGTCGGGATGGTGACGATTGTATGAAGATTCGCGCGCCTAGCGACGGCAGTCGAGCGGGGTCTTATATATGTACGCAGATATGGTGGACGTGGCCTGATTCGGTGGTGCGTCGAGACTGGGCCTCAAGCGAACCCGCTTGCGCGAGGGTGGCGTCTGACTTTAATTTGGTGCCAGGAGTTGGTTCGGCGGGCGGGTCAACGGCTATTGGCGTACTAGAACAAGGTAATGCGACAACGCTAGATAGCACCATATACAATACGGGCGGGCGTCGCGAAGCTGGCAGTAGTAGTGACGCCGATGTCTTTACGTTTGCCTTCACTGGATCGGCTGCGGAAATGTCGGATGGTCAACTGGGCAGTATGCTAAATGGCATATTCAATAAGAATGACGGAGACAGGCATTATGCCGATACGACCTATGGCGCAGGCGTGAACACATGCTCTTGGCTCAACTCTCAGCCCCAGTTGTCTGGTAAAATTAGCGATTGTACGCCAACAAATAACAAGCAGAGTGCTTTTGACAGGACTGAAGTTATTGATACATCGGCGCTTGATACGGCACGATACAAGATTGGCGATGTAATTTGCCGGGTAGCTACTGTTAATAAGTATAACTGGGATACAACGGGAGATTCTTCAAAACGCCGTGTATCGTATCCGCGTTGCTACCGCATTTCCAAGAGGCCAATGGTACAAATTTGGGGTGGCGATGTGCGTGTCGGGTCGAGCAATATCGCGAATGCTTTAATCACCCAGCAGTATAAGTCGGGCATCTATACTGGCGGCGCGCGTACGCTGACTATGAGTGGCAATACTCATTCGATCGGCAGCTGGGGTGAATATGGCATGTTTGCGCCAGAAATTTCCTCGTATAGCCGGTCAAATGTTGTGTCGGCATCAGGAGGTGCTCTTTCTGGCATGGGTACGACATCGCGGTTGGGCATAGCGGCAGATAGCGAGTTAAATGGTCTAACATTTGCCAATAATAAGGCTAGATATGGGCAATGGGGAACTATCGGCGCGCAAAATACTGTCAAATCTAGTTATTTTGGCGCTCAGCGTCCGTTGGCGGGCGAGAATATCTCGCTTAACGGATTAGATGGCTCGTACAAATTGTCATCGTCGCGAGCAATCGTGAATTTGTCGGGCGGCACTGTTGGAATGGGTAGGTCGGTTATCATTGATGCCGGTGACAAGACGGTGGTCGTAGACGGCGACATACGTTATGATGCTGGTAATTTCTCTAGCGCTAGTCAATTGTCGCAGGTTGTGATTTATGCGCGTAATATCATTGTTAAGGATAACGTGACTAATATTGATGCTTGGTTAATTGCTTCGGGTACTAATGCTGGCGTGGGCGGTGTAATCTCTACCTGCGAAGTTGACGAGAGTGGTGTTCGATCAGCATTGATCCGATCTGATTATACTAGCGGATTGAAATCGACGGTTTGTGACAAGCCATTACAGATTAATGGGGTAGTGTCGGCGCGTGTTTTGCAGTTGCGCCGTACTCACGGAGCTGACGGTTCGGCTGGCAATGAGAATGGCTATACCACGCCAGCGGAGATTATCAACGCGCGGATGGATACGTACTTGTGGGCCTATAATAAAGCTAACGCAAACAGTTCTATTTCAACCGACACCACAACCGAGCTGCCACCGCGGTATTAGCAGTTGTTTATTGCGCAAATAAGGCCAATCTGTTAAGATATCTGTAAGTGCGGCCTTATCGTCTAACGGTTAGGACACCAGGTTTTCATCCTGGCAATCCGGGTTCGATTCCCGGTAAGGTCACCATTATGGAATCAAGAGGCTCTTTGGAGTCTTTTTTGTTTGTCCTTCAATCTGTAAAACATAGTCAAACTGTACGCTCCAAAGTTGAGATTCATTATGACGTAGATATATAATTTAGTTTTTGTCATTACAAACCGAGACCTCTATGGCCTTATTATCAATAATGTTTGGTATAATGATAGGGTCTGGATTAAACAGTTAGATAAAAGCAGGTCTCTCGGAGATTCAGTTGAGCTGTAAAAGCGACAACTGTACGAAAGACTTAAGGAGCTCAACTCTTTCTGTTTGGTCCAGACAACCTAGTACGGTTGTCGTTTTTTATTATTTAACAGAAAGGAAGTAAAATGAATAAAAAGCTTGGACCCGGATCATTGCTTATCTTGAGCCTAGTGCTACTATATACAAGTGGCGCGGTCGAAGGAGCTCTAGGAGTAGGACTTGGCGTAGGTGGTCTAGTATGTCTAGTACTGGGAATTGCAGGTGGAGCAAAGAAGCTTTTCAAGGGTGGTGATAGTATAGAAAAACGAACTAGGTCCACAGCCCGTGCAATACTATCAAGCTTTCTATTGGTGCGATCAGAGTGTAATTACCCTATCGAGTCACCTTCAGATAAAATTCGAATATATACTCACATATTGAAAATACGAGGATATAATGATGATGCAGTCAAAGGACTCATACACGAAGCTAAAAAGATTAGCGAAGTAAGGGACTCCGTAAAAGGTATTAGCTTAAATACATTGGTGCATGTGTTGGTGTCTCATGAATACACAAAGGACACACATAAAGAGCTGACGGAATCACAGTTAGAGAGAGTCAATAAAATACTAAGTCAAATATATAGGGCGTAATATGGACGCGGCAAGTGTAAACTGGTTAACAGTTCTGGCTTTTGCGATCATTGGCGGTGGGTTTATCGGGCTTGTGATGGGCCATAAGATTAAAGACGGTCCAGTAAAAGTCCTTACTACTCCTATGATATTTCAGACTGGTGCAACTAATACTGTTCTGATAGTTATCGGACTAAGTCTTATTGCTTTATGTTTTACAGTAAGCATATGGCACGGTGTGGCAGCTATAGCTTTAGGCTTTATAACCGAGTCCTTCGTTGGCGCTAAGGTGATGTATGATGAAAAAGGCGGTATCGGTAAGGCTATTAAAACAACCATAATCCTTCTGCTCGTGGTGTGTCTACCTTTTGGAGGCTACCAATACCACCAATATAACCGCTCACCAAACGAGAAAGACAAGTTGACCTTTATATATGAGTGCGATGAGTATTATACAAACGAGGCATTTAAGAGTGAGCGTTCACGAGATACAGCAAAAGCTATATGTAATTGTTTATGGCCGGATTTAGTCGGTAAATATGGAACTATGGGAAAAATTAATGATGTAGCTAGATGGAGTGGTAGCGTAACTCATGGAGATAAAGAATTCAACCACATGAGCAAAGTGTGCTTGGATGATTACCGCAACAGGAATTAACATAAATAAAAATAGATAGCCAAAACTACTAGAATTCGACGATTCTAACTCTGTTAAATTACTATAATCGGCAATATACACTTATTTGTATGCATATACTAGACCATTCATATCTTTCCATAACACGAGTTTTGTATAAATTATCACTAATTTCCGTAGCTAGCTAATAGCTATGGCTGTTAGGCTGGTAACCCCTCCCGCACCCCACTCGTAACATATCTCATAAGGCTACCCCTTTAGTTTTATAAAGCTAGTATATTAATCCTATAGAACGCAAGAAGTGTATAGTACTCATCATAAAATGCTGCTAGTGGAGAATACGTTGATTAGTTCCAGTACCGTAACGGATGTATTATGCCAGAGATAAACCCCTCATAAGGTGATGTAGCCGCCTGAGCTCCATGAGGATATCGTTCCAATTCGATTCAACGACATTCACATATAATATAACTTGCACTTGTCAAGTACGTTCTAGTCTAGGCGTACTATTTTTGTGGAATATATTAGAGTATAATAGCTATCTATGAGTAATACATTTAAAAGGACTAAGATACTGGCGACTCTGGGGCCAGCCACAAATTCACCAGAGAAAATCAAACAATTAATCGAAGCTGGTGCAAATGGCTTCCGTTTGAACTTTAGTCATGGATCGTACGAAGAACGACTTGATCAGATCAAGTGGATTCGTGATGCTAGCGCCGAAGTCGGCCGAACGGTGGCAATCTTGCAAGATTTACAAGGACCAAAAATTCGTCTCGGTGTTCTAAAGAATAACCACTTAGACGTTAAGGCTGGCGACGAGATCGTTCTCGATTATGCAATTCAAGAACACGATGGCAGTGCGAATTTGCCGATTCAATATAATCTAGCTAACAAGGTTAAGGTCGGTGAACCAGTCTACCTGTTCGACGGCAAGATTCGTGGCGAGATGATTGAGCGGGTTAGCGATACAGCAATCAAGATTCGTATTCTGAACGACGGATTCTTGATGAGCCGTAAAGGCTTGAATCTGCCAGACACCGACTTTGGCGGCGATATTTTAACGCCAAAAGATTTGGCTGACGTAGAGTTTGGCGCCGATAAAGATATTGATTTTGTAGCCCTCAGTTTTATTCAGAGTGCGGATGATATTAATAACTTGCGGCAGATTATGCTAAGTCACGGCTCAACAGCGCAAATTATTGCGAAAGTTGAGACCAAAGCAGCTATCGAGATGGAGTCGCTCAAAGAAATAGTCAAAGCTGCTGATGGCGTGATGATCGCGCGCGGCGACTTAGCGGTCGAGACTAGCCCCGAGATTGTACCGATTGTTGAGCGCGAAGCAATTCGCTTGTGCCGCAAATACGGTAAACTATCAATAGTGGCAACGCAAATGTTAGCCAGTATGGTCGATAATCCAGAGCCGACTCGCGCCGAAGTTAGCGATGTAGCAACAGCAGTAATCCTTGGTGCTGATGTAGTAATGCTCTCTGATGAGACAGCTAACGGTAGTTATCCTGTCGAGGCAGTCAAAATGATGGCCAAGACGGTGCGCTACACACAGTCACGCTGGCCGATGAATGACATGCCGATTGAATATGGCGAGAAGAACCGCCGCCGTAATGCGATTGCTAATGCTGCGGTAGTAGTAGCTAACCAAGTAGACGCCGATGTGATTATCGCCGAAACTAAATCTGGCGCGACGGCTGCGCGGATTGCTGCCTGCCGTCCAGAGCTGCCAATCGCTGCGGTAACGCCGAATAAGCGTGTGGCTCAACAGTTAGCTTTGTCATACGCTACCCGCTCATATGTGCGTAAAGAGGGCGAGCATGTTGGTACAAAATTAGCCAAAGAATTGCTTGATTGGGGCACTTTCGGGCGCGACGACAAATTGACCGCGGTTGTTGTCAGCGGCCGCCAGTCGGGTGTAGCCGGCGGTACCGACACATTGCGTGTGCGTGTTGTTGAGTAAAAGCAGCAAAGTTTAAGAGACACCTCGCTTTTGGCGGGGTGTTTTCATGCAAAAAACTAGACGAGCGTTAATAACTGTAGTAAACTAGACGCAAGGGTAAACATAAGCAAGTATAAAACGTGGGCAAGAAACTTATTATTGCAAACTGGAAAATGAACCTCACTGTCAATGAGGCGAGTTTGTATGTTCATAAACTCGACAAACTGGTTGGCAAGCTCAAAAATACTGAGGTAGTGTTGGCACCGACCATGTTAGCGCTCCAGCCGCTTAATATGCAGGTGCAACATCATCACTTTAACCTGGCAGTGCAGAACTTTTATTGGCGTGACAGCGGTGCTTACACTGGTGAAGTATCAGCGTCGCAGCTGCGCGGTATCGTACAATATGGCATAATTGGCCACAGCGAGCGCCGGCATATCTTTGCTGAGCGCAGTAAAGATATTCGCAGCAAAGTGCAAGCGGCAGTGCGTAATAATATTACGCCTGTATTGTGTATTGGTGAGACAGCCCAAGAACGAGCCAACAAGGAAACGTCTGATGTAATTCGCGATCAGTTGGTGGGAGGACTAGCTAATATCACGAGCGTTGAGGTTGGCCAGATTGTTATAGCTTATGAGCCAGTGTGGTCAATCGGTACTGGTAAATTCGCTTCACCGCGCGATGTTGAACGCGCCATTAAATATATTCGTCGGCAAATTGAGCATCTTTTCGGTAAAGTTGCCGCCGAGAATGTCCGCGTGCTTTATGGTGGTAGTGTTAACCTTGATAACGCTATGTCGTATTTGCAAACAGCTGGTGTAAATGGTTTGCTTATCGGTGAATCAAGTTTGGATGTCTATGCTTTTGCTGGTATTATCAAAAAATGTGAAGATATGCCATCCTTACCAGTAGAGAGAGGTAAATAGCTATGACAGAATTCGACTTCGACGAGCTAGATCGTTCAATTACCGAGGCTATGTCCAAGAGCGGATTATTAAAAGAGGACGACCAACATGCTGAGACACCAACGCCACCGGCTGTCTCTACGCCTTCAAATCCTTCCTCTAATGCTGCGCCAGTTTCAGTTGAGCCTAATAAATTAGCTCCTGGTCCTGGTCCAGTTGCGAATATGACGGCTTCACCCTCGCCGGCCGCAACGGTTGGCGCCGCTAAGCAGCCAAGTTCATCTGTATCAACAGCTAGTGTACCAGTTTTGACTACAGCTCCAGCACAGCCAGCTGTTGGGGTGTCTACCGCTCAGATTCAGACTTTGCCAACAAATGGTGCTTCAGCTTCGACTGGTGTGTCGGTCGCCTCTCAGACTTCTACTGTTGTTCAAAATTCGGCTCTAAATAGTTCAGTACCGTCGCCAGCTCCCCAGCCGTTGCCGCAAGCCGCAACACCGCCGCAGGTAGCGGCAATTGGCGGAGCTGTGCCAGTCCGATCGGGATTACCAAAAAAAATGAAGACTAAGAGTCGCGGCCGTTTCATGGACATAGTTAGTTCGCAGCCAGGCGTCAACAAACACTCCGCCAGCAAAGTTAAGTATTCTACGATGCCAGCACAGTCGTTAAGTAATGTGTCATATAATATTTCTGGCGGCTCGTCTCAACAATTAGGACCAACTGGCCAGCGAAGCACTCAGCGTCTTGCCGCTAGTTCTACTCAGGAAAATGTAGCAGCAAATACAAATAACGTTTCTAGCGAACTGCAATCGTCTGAATCGCGAGTTTTTCACGGTAGCAGCGCATTGTCTCAAGCTTCACAGTCTAATCCTGGTTTTGAAGACAAAAATGATTATGATGAAGCAGACGACAGCAAAAACGAAAAAAGATCGTATTCTATCGGCGGTACACACGGTAGGGATATTGCACCGTCTGCCGAGCTTATTGAGTCGCTACAGAAAGACGCGCAAGATGCTAGCAACGAGATTGGCTTTTCGCAAGCAGAATCGCGAGCTAACGACATTCAATCAATTGAGGACGCTTCAGCCGAAAACGATGAAGATGACGCTAGAACACAAGACGCGCCAGCCCCTAAAAAACATCGGTTTATGCCAATTGGCGGCAAGCCAAAGCCTGTTGAAAAAACTCTTAACCCTCCTGCTGCCGAAGCTCCTGTTGCTAATGTAGAAAATGCGAGCGAGCAACCCGAGCAACTAGCTGAAACTCTGACAAATCAGACGGTAGATTCGCCTGTACAGTCCGCTACTACAGAACCAGATCCGCCCCGCGAGCAAACCATCGACGAAATTGAGTCAGGCGCTATTTATGACACTTCTGAGTATTACACTGAATTCAAAGACGACAAGAAACATAAGCAGTCGCGCCATTCAGGCTTAAAGTGGTTTTTGGTGATTATAGTGTTCTTGGCCTTGGGCGCACTAGCTGGCGCTGGGTATTTCTTCCTGACTCGCTACTAACGCGATATAATAACTAATGATGGATATACTTGATGGTCTTAATGACGCGCAGAAAGCAGCTGTCGCTTATACAGACGGTCCGTTGTTGGTTTTGGCGGGCGCTGGCAGTGGTAAAACCAAAACTTTAACCCACCGCATAGCTTATCTATTGACACACGAAAGAGTCTGGCCGAACGAAATTCTGGCGGTGACATTTACTAATAAAGCAGCTCGCGAGATGCGCGAGCGCTTGTCGACTTTGATCGATCAGCCTAACACGCGGCAATTCATGCCGTGGATGGGTACATTTCACGGGATTTGCGTGCGAATTTTGCGGCGCGATGGGCCGGCGATTGGCGTGCCGTCGAATTTTATTATTTATGATGAAGCCGACCGTCAAGGATTGATCAAGCAGGCGATGAAGCAACTGTCAATTGCTCCTGATAAACTCAAACCACGTTCAGTTAGCGCGGCAATTTCTAACGCTAAAAACGATTTGCTTACGCCAGATGATTACGCGGCAGCTGCGCAATATCCGAATCAGCAGCATATCGCTAAGATTTATGATAGGTACGAGCAACTACGCAGCGAGGCTGGCGCGCTAGATTTCGATGATTTGTTGATCGAGACGGTACGTTTGCTGCGCGATGCCAGTGAAATTCGCCAAAAATATCGTCAGTATTTCAAGCATATTCTCATTGACGAGTACCAAGACACTAACGCTGCGCAGTATGCTATCGTTAAGTACTTAGTTAACGATGCGCGTAATATTTGCGTGGTCGGCGACGATTGGCAGTCGATTTACAGCTGGCGCGGGGCGGATTTCAAAAATATTCTTAATTTTGAACGAGACTTTCCTGGCGCAAAGGTGATCAAGCTAGAGCAAAATTATCGTTCAACAGGTGCTATCCTAGAGGCGGCGCAAAAGGTTATTACCAAGAATGTCGAACGGACTGACAAAAAACTCTGGACGGCGGCTGGCAACGGTGCGCCAGTACAAGTTCAGGCGGTACGCGATGAGTCTGAGGAAGCTTATGTGGTAGCAAACCGCATCGTGGCTCAAGCCTCGATTGGTGCTCGCCGCTACGGTGATTTTGCAGTATTGTATCGCACTAATGCACAGAGCTTTGCTTTTGAACGCGCTTTTATGCAGCATAGAATACCATATCAACTGGTTGGCGGCGTGCGCTTTTATGATCGCAAAGAAATCAAGGATATTATCGCCTATTTGCGTTTATTGTATCAACCGAACGATCGGATGAGCTTTAGTCGAATTGCGAATGTGCCAGCTCGCGGTATCGGCGCGACTAGTCTAGAGAAATTCTTACGATGGCAAAACGATAACAATATGGACATCATCGCTTCGCTGGTGAATGTCGAGCAAACTAGCGTTTTGACGCCGCGCGCCAAAAAATCGTTGCTACACCTGGGCGAGATTTTACGTGAATTGCAGGCGCTTGTTCTTTCTGATACTAGCCCAAGCGATATTATTGAAAAGCTAATTGAAAAGATTGCTTATCGAGATTATGTCATTGATGGAACACCGCAGGCTGAAGAGCGTGATGATAATTTGAGCGTGCTCATAGCAGACGCTAAATCCTTCGCGACGTTGCCAGACTTTCTCGAAGAGGCAGCGCTAATGAGCAGTGTCGATCAGCAAAGTGATGGTGAAAAGGTCACATTAATGACCCTGCATGCCGCTAAAGGCTTGGAATTTCCGGTGGTTTTCATGGTCGGTATGGAGGATGGCTTGTTTCCGAGCGAGCGAGCGCTTGAAGAGGGTCCGCGCAATCTCGAGGAGGAGCGGCGCTTGTGCTACGTGGGCATGACGCGGGCGCGCGAAGAGTTATATCTGTTGTACGCGCAGAGCCGTGCGCAATTCGGCTTGCGATCGTACAATCAGCCGTCGCGTTTTCTCGACGATATGGGTATGGGATTGTTCGCGGTTGAACCTAACGCTATTGATTCGAGTCCAGCTTATAATGATTTTGACGAGCCAGTGATGAACTATGATATTGGCGATCGAGTGCGCTCGCTGCAATTTGGCGATGGCGAGATCATTGACATTGACGGCTTGGCAGTTAGTGTGAAGTTCAATAACGGTACTGTCAAAAAGCTCAACGTTGAATACGCTCGCCTCGAGAAGCTATAGCAAAATAATCAATCTTTTGCTATAATTACAACTGCGCGCTAGTTTGCGCGCCTACGTATGAAAAGTATTGCGAGAATGAAATTACGTTGGCTGATAACCGGCTCTATGTTGTTAGCTTTGGCTGGATTGTCTGTTTATACAGCAATTATGCCAAAAGCACGGGCTGACGAGCGTAGCCTAGCGGTCGGTGAGCATATTATTACCGTTCATGATGACGGTCAAAGTAAAGGATTTATTACCAAAAAACAGACCTTGCGCGAAGCTCTCGCTGAGGCAGCTATCAAACTAGATCGTAACGATCGGACCGAGCCAAATATTGATGAGCGCTTGGTAGCAAATTCATATAACGTTAATATTTATCGAGCCCGAACGGTGGTTGTCAAGGATGGCTCTCAGCTCACTAAAATTATTACATCGTACCGTACTGGAAAGCAGATAGTTAAACAAGCTGGCATTGCTGTACGCGATGAAGATATTCTAACCTTGTCGCAGTCTAATAGTCCAATGCGCGATAGCGCAGCAGAAGTGCTGTCCATTAAGCGAGCAACGCCATTCAATTTTGATTTCTACGGTAAAAAAACCATTTCTTATACGCAAGCCAAAACTGTTGGCGAGATGTTAGCTGAAAAGCACATTAAAATGTCTGCCAATGACGTCATTGTTCCGAATAAAGATACAAAAATATCTAGAGGCATGAATGTTCGCCTGTATCGTAACGGCACGCAGACAGTTACCGTTGACGAAGATATACAGTTTGAGACTGAACAGATCAAGGATGTTAATCGCGATAAAGGATACAAAGAAATTCAAACTAAAGGGGTTAACGGTAAGCGTACAGTTACGTATGAGATTAACGTCCAAAACGGCGTTGAAGTATCACGCCGCGAGATCAATAGCAACGTTATTCAGCAGCCAGTTAAGCAAGTAGAAATTATTGGTGCTAAAACTTCAGCTACGTTTAATGGCAGTTTCGCTGAAGCTTTGGCGCGTTTGCGTAGCTGCGAGGGTAGTTATACATCAGATACAGGTAACGGTTATTATGGTGCGTATCAATTTGATAAGAGTACATGGGGTAATTTCGGAGGCTACAACAATCCTGCTCAAGCTCCGGCTGATGTCCAAGATCAGAAAGCATGGGAGACTTATAAGAGGAGAGGTTGGCAACCTTGGCCGTCTTGTAAAATTAAAATGGGATTACAGGATATATATCGGTAGTTATTGATTGTCTGCGACGTTACTGATTGACATTCGACGCATAATTTGTTATAATATAAGAGATACAGTGGGTGATTTTGAATAAAATGAGCTTAAATCGATATTATCAACGTATTTGCTGTTGTGTTTTTGGTGCGGTCTTGGCAATCTCTAGTACTGGTATGTTATCGTTTTTTGCGAATACCGCGGCGGCAGATAGTTCAGCTGCGATTAAAGCACAACCATCTAGTCATATAATCACCATTTACGACGGTGGCCGGGAGCAATCGATAATCACTAAGGCATCGACAGTGCAGAAAGCGCTAGAAGAATTCGGCGCAAGATTGGATAAACAGCATGATATTGTCGAACCGGGTCTGGATACACCGATTACCAACAATGGCTTCAAAATAAATATTTATCGGGCGCGGACGATAACGATAGTCGAAGGTGCTCGCCGCATGCGAGTCAATACGGCAGCGCAGACGCCAACACAGATTGCGCAAGCTGCGGGGATTGTTTTGTATCGCGAGGATAAAGTTCGATTTACGCCGCCAGAGGATGTCGCTTTGGATGGGTCGAGCTTGCTGATGAGGATTACGTGGGCAACTCGGCGTACTGTGACCGCCGAGGAAGAAATTGATTTCCCAGTTGAGCAAACACGTGACGACAGCCAGCCTCTTGGCTATCGCCAGGTAAAGCAAGCGGGAGCTAAAGGGCTGCGCAAATTGACTTATAAAGTTGAAGCGCGCGATGGTGCTGAAGTTAGTCGTCAGCAAATTTCTAGCGAAATTATCAAGCAGCCTAAAAAGCAAATCGAAGTGATCGGCACCAAGCCGAAAAACCCACTGACCAAAGGCAAGGGCGCGCAGATATTTACCGATTCTAAAGGCGTGGCACACCGCGAGACTTATTATGATTTACCGATGAATATTGTTGCTAACGCCTGCGGCGGCGGTGGCTACACGGTGCGGGCGGACGGCGCCAAAGTGGACAAGGATGGCTATATTTTGGTGGCGGCGAATTATGGTAATTATCCGCGCTGTTCGGTGGTGGAAACCAGCATGGGTCCTGGCAAGGTGTATGATACTGGCGGGTTTGCTGCTCGGCATCCGCATGGGTTTGACCTGGCGACTGACTGGACCAACGGAGACGGACGTTAGATGGCATCAGCTCGTGGGCCGAAAAAAGAGTTAGGCCAACATTGGCTGCGCGACCCAGGAATCTTGGCGGAGATTGCTGAGGCGGCGGAGCTAAGCAAGGATGATGTGGTTTTGGAGATTGGGCCAGGACTTGGCACCTTGACCAGTCGGTTATTGGCGCGAACTCAGCGCGTGGTGGCGGTGGAATTTGACGCAGATTTGGCGCGCAAATTGCCGGGGCAGTTTCCTGGCAAAAACCTGGAAGTGATCAATGAAGATATTTTGCAATTTGATTTGAATCAGCTGCCGAAGGGCTATAAAGTAGTCGCCAACGTGCCGTACTATATCACTAGCAAGATTATTGAAAAGTTGATGACGGCGGAGAATAAACCAAGTTTGACGGCGCTGCTGGTACAGAAAGAGGTTGCCCAGCGTATCGCGGCGGAACCTGGTGAGATGAGTATTTTAGCGGTTAGCGCGCAGCTATTTGCCCAGGTAGAACTAGACATTGAAGTGCCACGGCAGTTTTTCACGCCGCCGCCAAAAGTTGATTCGCAAGTGGTGGTGTTGCGGGCTCGCGATGAGCCGCTCGTTGCTGCTGAAAACCAAAAAGATTTTTTCCGTGTTGTCAAAGCCGGTTTTTCGGCTAAGCGTAAGAAACTGCGCTCTAGTCTGAGCGGCGGACTGGGCGTCAGTAAAGCTAGCGCCGAACAGTTGCTGAAAAAGGCTAACATTTCTCCCGATGCTCGTGCCGAGGATTTAGCGATTGCGGATTGGCAGCGGCTACTCAAAGAATGGCAGGCGCGATGATTGCGGCAGATCAGCCCGTCTGCTTTCCGTCCGATCTGCTAGTTGCGGTCTCGTCGAAAGACGACGGCACCATGCTCAATCGTATTCGCGGTCGCCACGTAGCTGAGATAGTGAATAATCGGCGGCGGTTTTGTGATCAAATTGGTGTTAAGTATGATGACGTTGTTTATCACGTGATTTCATACAACCAAGCACAAACTTTTGATAATATTGCCGAAGTCACTGAAACTGACACGGTTAAATATAACAACGAAGGGATTTTTGCTGACGCGCTATATACCGAAATGGCTGGTGTAGGATTGTTTCTGCCAGTGGCGGACTGTATCGCCACCGTCATCTATGATCCAAAACGTCGGGCGTTGATGCTGGCGCATTTGGGTCGGCATTCGACGGTTGTGCAGTTAACGTCTCGGGCAGTTCAGCATTTTGTCGAGCGCGGCAGCCAGGCAAAAGATTTACAAATTTGGATGTCGCCGAGCATCACTCAGAAAAATTATCGTATGGATTATTTTGATCATACAAATGATACGAATTGGCGCAATTTCTGCCGTCAAACGGCTGACGGAATTTATCTGGACATGCAAGGATTTAATCGTTCGTTGGCTATACAGGCGGGCGTTCCGGCTAATAATATTGTCATTTCGCCAATTGATACGGCGGATGATCCAAATTATTTCTCACATTCAGCTGGTGATGCAGGGGGAAGATTCGCAGTGCTAGCAGAGATAAAATCTACTAAATAAGCTCCAAAACGTCATGGCAATGTTGTGTGTTATCTTGATTATCATTAGTATATTGCTAAAAAAATAAAGTATAAGTATAATGGTACTAAATGAATAGATGTTGGAAAACAAAAAGGCTAAAATTTGGATTGGCCATCAAGGCGTTAGCCGTGACAATAGGCGTGCTAGCAGCGTTTTCTGGTCCGATGTTTTACCCGCCAAAAGCTGCCGCCGACGCCATCAATGACACAGATTTTGTGTTTACTGTAGACACGCGCAAACCTGGGTCGCCAGATACCCAGTTCGTCATTCCGATAAGAGGAGGCGGATATAATTATACTATCGATTGTAATAATGATGGCACGGTCGAAGCAACCGCTCAGACCGGATCTTATACTTGTAGTTACGCTACACCTGGTGTGTATACGATTCGTATCGGAGGTGTGTTTCCAGAGTTTTATCTCAATAACGGCGGCGATAAACTGAAGATGATTTCTATTGATCAGTGGGGGAAGAATAAATGGAGATCGTTGGTGGCTTCATTTTACGGTGCTGCAAATATGGACGTAAAGGCGATTGACACTCCCGATTTGTCGCAGACTGACTCGATATACTCTGTCTTTAGAGGCAATACTTCTCTCAAGGGTGAGAATGCTAATTGGAATTGGAACACCTCGACCATTACTAATATGGGTAGTGCGTTTAGCGATACTGAAAATTTCAATCAAAACATCGGGTCGTGGGATGTCTCTAACGTTGTTTTTGCTGGCGGTTTATTTAATAACGCGACAGCATTTAATAATGGCGGCAGCGATTCAATTAAAAACTGGAACACTGGCAAGATGACTGCAATGAATGCAATGTTTCAAAACGCAGTTAAGTTTAATCAGCTGATAGGGTCGTGGGATGTCTCGAAAGCCGAGTTGATGAGTGAAATGTTTAATGGCGCTCGTGCCTTTAATCAATCTTTGGCAAATTGGCGGCTAGATTCGCTCGTTTCGACAACTGGTCTACCAAACAGTCCTTGGTCTGGCGCCCCTAGGATGTTGGATAATAGCGGTTTGTCTATGAAAAATTATGATGCTACTTTAATTTCATGGAATGCTCGGTCGACTAATTCTCCGCTTATATTAGGGGCTGCTGGCTTAAAGTATTGTGCTGCTGATACGTCTAGGGCAAACCTAATCAAAGCAACTGCTAATGGTGGACATGGCTGGACTATCAATGGTGATTCAAAAGAATGTCCGAAGCATACGGTAGTTTTTGATGTGCAGGGCGGAACGGCAATTGCTAACCAGGAGGTTGCTTATACTGGTAAAATTATTGAGCCAGCTGTACCAACTCGTCAAGGGTATACTTTTGTTGGGTGGTATGCTGACGCTGTATTTACTCGTGCCTGGAACTTTACTGTCGATACCATGCCAGACAATGGTCTAACTTTGTACGCAAAATGGACAGAGAATCCTAAGCCTGCTGCAATAAGCAGTGGCACTTCGGAAAACAATTCAAGCTCATCAACCAAGCTGGCTGAGACTGGCTCGGATGTGTCAATGCTTCTTTTTGCGACTGCTGGATTTATAGTGACTGGATTTATTCTAATTAAATTAATAAAACGAATTTAATTTGTTGGCTATAACATGAGGGTAGGTAGCATTTATGTTTAGTTAGAGATATGCTAATTTGGTAATTAGTTTATTGATGCTCTATTGACCTTTTTGCAACTTTCGTCTTGATGTGCGATCTGTTGTTTGCTGAACGATCCGTAAAATCTATTGTCAAAAGGCTAAAGCATAAGTACAATAATAATAATCATCATCATGAATAAACATTTTAGAGTAACGAAAATACAGAAATTTAAGCTGCCATTAAGGTCGCTGATTTTAGTGTCTGGTGTCTTGTCGGTACTTGTTGTTGCGCCAACACTCTATTCGCCAAAAGCCGCAGCTGACGTTATCAACAACACGGACTTCGTATTTACTGTTGACACCAGAAAGCCGGGGTCGCCGGACACTCAGTTTGTTATTCCGACAAGCGGTTCAGGATACAATTATACCGTTGACTGCAATAATGACGGTACGCTTGAGGTATCTGGAAGAATGTCTGGCTATACGTGCAATTATTCTACGCCAGGAATTTATACCATACGCATTGGCGGCGCCTTTCCATGGTTTATCGTGAATGGTAGGGGTGATAGGCTAAAACTGCTTTCGATTGATCAGTGGGGTACGAACAAGTGGAATAATATGCGTTCTGCCTTTGCTGGCGCGGAGAATATGGATGTCAAGGCAACTGATACGCCAGATTTAAGCCAAACTACCGATTTATCGTGGATGTTTATCGGAAATAAATCGCTTAGGGGCGAAACTGCTAATTGGAATTGGGATACGTCAAATATCACCAAAATGTCTGGAGTCTTTCAAAATGCAGAACAATTTAATCAGAACATTGGCGCGTGGGATGTTTCGAATGTATCTGATACCTCTGGCATGTTTAATGGCGCAATTTCCTTTAATAACGGCGGCAGCGACTCAATTGCAAATTGGGAAACGTCGAATCTCGTGATTGCAAATGATATGTTCCGAAAGGCGGCGTCGTTCAACCAGCCGATTGGCGCGTGGGATATGAAGAAAGTGCAGTTTCTTGTTCGTTTTTTAAGCGATGCAACTTCGTTCAATCAATCGCTAGCTGCTTGGCGATTGGATTCGTTGGTTATTTTGCCGGGAAAACCGTTGTCTGGTGCGGCGGCCGCGCTTGATCATACAGCGATTTCGCGCCAGAATTACGATGCTATACTAATTGCTTGGAATTCGCAAAATCTAAAATCGCCAATGTCGCTTGGTGCGGCTGGTTTGAAATTTTGTGCAGCTGCTTCGGCGCGAGCTAATATCTTGAAGCCTGTTGCTGACGGCGGACACGGCTGGGTAATCACTAGCGATGGTAGGCTGTGTACAAAACATAAAGTAACATTTGATTCGCAATCTGGTTCTGCCGTTCCAAATAAGATGGTAGGCTATACGTATCCTTTCAGACCGCCGGTCGCCCCGACCCGCTCTGGCTACACTTTTGCCGGCTGGTACACAGATACTGCTTTTACGACTGCTTGGGACTTTGCGAACGATACGATGCCAGACAATGACTTGACCTTGTATGCAAAGTGGACGAAGAACCCTGCGTCTGCCTCTACGCTGTCTCCGGAGTTGCCAAAATCGCCTGGTGCCAGACTGGCTGAAACGGGCTCAAATACAGTGTTGTTTGTCTTGGCGGCGTCTATCTTTGTAGTTTCTGGTATTGTTTTGTTCAAGAAGCAAGCGAAACGTCCGTAATATAGGCAGGGAAAGCGAAAAGATGGCTTCTCTACTATTTTCAGAAAACTAGTGTCGAATCAGGAAATATCAAAGACGAAAATTAGTTCAAGATGTAGGTTCGGTTGTTGCTGATCAGGTTTGTATTGCGGGGTGATAATGTGCTAGTAAACTTCTGTCGCCTCTGATATACTTAGAAGCAATGGGAAAGAATCTTTATATCACAACGGCGATTCCATATGTCAATGGCAAGCCGCATATCGGTAATGCGCTAGACTATTTGCTTGCAGATATCTGGTCGCGCTACCAGCAGCAGAAAGGCAAAAAAGTGCGCTTTCAGGTTGGCACTGATGAGCATGGTAATAAAATCGCCGCCAAGGCTGCCGAACAAAATCTGACGCCGCAAGCATATGTCGATCAGACTCATCAAAATTTCAAGATACTGATGGATGCTGAACACGCCGAATATACTGATTTTGTCCGTACATCTGATTCACATCATATGGGGGCGGTGCGCTATATTTGGAAACAGTTGGATCAAGCGGGGCTGATTTATAAAAGTACTTACAACGGCTGGTACTGTATGGGTCATGAAGCTTTCTTTACTGATAAAGAAGTTCAAGAAACTGGCGGGGTTTGTCCTGACCACCAAACGCCTTATCAACAAGTTAGCGAAGAGAACTATTATTTGAAAGCGAGCGCCTATACTGATAAAGTCCGCCAAGCAATCGAGTCGGGTCGAATGAAAATTGTACCAGAGTTTCGCAAAAAAGAGTTTCTGGAATTAATGAAAGACGGTTTGCACGACGTATCAATTAGCCGGCCGCGCAAGAGTCTGACCTGGGGAGTACCAGTACCAGGAGACGACAGCCAGGTGATGTATGTCTGGTTGGACGCCTTAGCTAATTACATCACGGTGCTAGGTTACCCGGATCAGCCGGAGTGGAAAGATTTTTGGCCAGCTGACGTGCAAGTGATTGGCAAGGATATCCTGCGTTTTCATGCCGGTATTTGGCCAGTAATGCTATTAGGGGTTGGTCTACCGCTGCCGAAGACGCTGTTAGTACACGGTTTCGTTAATGTGGGCGGTGCTAAGATGAGCAAAACTGTTGGTAATGTCGTCGATCCGATGGAGATTATCAAGGATTACGGCGTTGACGCTTTTCGCTATTACTTTTCGCGGCATATTCCGACCAAGGATGATGGCGACTTTACCTGGGAGAAGTTTGAGAAGGCCTATAACGGGGAGCTGGGCAATGATCTCGGTAATTTAGTGCAGCGGGTTATTGCTATGATTCAGCGTTATCAGTCGGGTGTAATTGGCGAGATTCCTCGCCCAGGACACGACATGGGGCCATACCGCCAGGCGATGGAAGCGTTAGATTTTGATCGGGCGATAGGTGAAGCATGGCAACAGGTGCGAGCGCTTAATCAATATATTGATGACGTTAAACCGTGGGAAGTTGCCAAGAAGCGCCAAAAAGACACTGATGCCGCCGAGCATTTATCGGAAATCTTATCTTACGCTGTTGGTGCGCTTGAGGAAATTGCTGATTTGCTAACTCCGTTTATGCCAGTGACCGCTAGTACTATTCACAAGATGTTTTCGGCAGGAGTTGTGCCCGAGAAAGCAGCACCACTTTTCCCAAAAATCTATATTCATACGCCCGATTCGCAAACGGCATCTAGTAAAAAGAAATAAGCCAAATGAATTCGTTGCTTCGCTTAGTTGATACGCATTGTCATATTCATGATAGCGAGTTCTATGACGCTTCGGCGCGCGAGGAGGCTTACCAGGAATCAGTGAAGAATGGCATAGCGATGATTTGTGTTGGTACGGATTTGCGCAGCTCGCGTCAGGCTCTAGAGTTTGCTAGGATGCATGATTTTGCTTGGCCGGTTGTCGGCATTCACCCGCACGACGCAGCGACAAATAACGTCGAGGAATTGCGCCAATTGGTAGCAGACAATCGCGATGAAATCGTCGGCATTGGTGAAATTGGTTTAGATTATTTTTATGATAATAGTCCGCGTGACATACAACAGAGCGTTTTGCGGCGGCAGCTTGAAGTAGCGCGAGATTTTAATTTGCCGATTAGTTTTCATGTACGCGACGAAAAAGCCGCTGTTGGCGCAGTCTGGGCGGATTTTTGGCCGATTTTCGATGAATTCAAAGGTTTGCGTGGCATTTTGCATAGCTTTACCGACTCTGAGGAAAATTTGCAGCATGGGTTGGATCGTGGTTTATACGTTGGTGTTAACGGTATAAGTACTTTTACTAAAAATAAAAATCAACAGAAAATGTTTAACCAAATTCCGCTTGAACGCTTAGTTTTTGAAACTGACGCACCTTTCTTGACGCCAGTGCCATTTCGTGGTAAAGTGAATATACCAGCGTATGTGAGGCAGGTAGCAGAATATCATGCGCGCGCTCGTGACCTTGCTATAGAAGAGGCCGCTAGCGTAACTACTCGCAACGCGCGGCAAGTTTTTGGGATTAATTATGAATGAGAGTTTTAATAATAAAGTAGAACCTTATGCACCGGTAGAAAATGCCGGTCGTTTTAATTATGAACAAACTGCTAATGGCAATTCTTATCGTAGTCCTGAGCTAGAGCGCTTAGGCGAGCTAGCGCACGAATATGCTGAGTCGGCCAATCAAACAACCGAATTGCTCCGGGTTAATTATATAAAATTGGATAGCCCAGAACCCGAAAAAAACCCGCTTACTCCTGAGCAGGAAATTGCTGCTGCCAGTCAAAACGTAGTTAAATTTCGAACTGAATGTTTAGAAGGCGAGTTTGGTCTAGCTGCATAAATTATGGTCAAGCGTGTTCTCACAAAAACTCTCAAACTTTTTGTCGGCGATGATTTATCGCTTGGTTTGCCGAAGCTTCGCAAAAAACGTCCGCTCAAGAAACTGAGCGAGCGCGAGCTGTTAGTGCTAGAAAGCGAAATTGGCTCGGAACTTTTTGGAGAGGTGCCGAAGGGTCATCGCCGCGAATTCTTTTGTCTGGACGAAAAAACATGGATGTGGCATGAGGAATGGATTGATGCCAAGCACAAACTTAAAACCCACACTATCAAGTATGAATTAACCGATCGAGGTATCTTGAAAACTCAACCTGGCCCGCGTTATTCATACCTCGAGGGTGATGAATTGCGTAATTTTAGTATCGCTACGCAAATGTATTATGAGCAAGTTGCCCGCCAAGTTTACAAGCGAGATCCCGAGACCGGCGAAAAATTGGTATAATAGAAAGCGTGAAATCATCGATAATCTATCTCGACCATGCTGCTGCCACGCCTCTAGACGAGCGCGTTTTGCTGGCGATGCAGCCGTATTTCTCTGAGATATTTTATAATCCTTCGGCGCCGTATGCTCCAGCGGTGGAAGTCAAGCGCGCTTATAACGAAGCTAAGCATCGTTTGGCGGTTTGTCTTGGCGGACAGGCTAGCGAGCTGGTTGTGACGGCTGGTGCTACCGAGTCTATTAATTTGATGATAAATAGCATTGACGGACATATCGTATCAAGTGCCATTGAGCATGATGCAGTACTGAAAGCGCTTGCTGATAATGTAACACTGGTGGCTCCATCTAAAAAAGGTAATATTGCGCCGCGCGATATTCAAGTAGCTATTAGGCCAGATACGCAGCTAGTAACTATCGCTATCGCCAATCACGAGCTTGGTACCATTCAATCGTTACGCGACATTGCTGAAGTTGTCCGTACTGAGCGTCGCCGCCGGTTTGAAGCGGGTGAGCTGACGCCAATTTATCTGCACACTGATGCTTCGCAAGGTGCTGGGCAGATTGACATCAATGTAGCGCGGCTAGGCGTTGATGCGCTGACGCTAAATGCTGGTAAGATCTATGGCCCGAAACAAGTTGGTTTGCTTTGGTGTAATCGGATGATACGCTTGCAGCCGCTAGTTCGCGGCGGCGGGCAAGAGCGGGGCTTGCGCAGCGGGACCGAAAATGTTGCGGGTACTATTGGGTTTGCAGTAGCGCTAGAATTAGCGCAGCAACATCGTAATTCTGAGAATAAGCGCTTGCGCCAGTTGCGCGACCAGCTGCAAAATCAGCTGACAGAAGCTTTTCCGTGGGCGATTGTCTCCGGCGATCAAAAACATCGCCTGGCAAGTCATTTGCATATATCATTCCCCGGAATTGACGCTGAACGGTTAGTTTTTATGCTAGAGCGAAAAGGGGTGCTGGTAGCGACTGGTAGTGCGTGTGCTGCGAATTCCGGGACGCGTTCGCATGTGCTAGAAGCGATTGGCTTAGCGCCAGAGGTGGCGGACGGCAGTTTGCGTCTGACACTGGGTCGCCTATCGGATGCTGAAACGTGCACGGCGGCTGCCCGAGAAATTATCGCTGCGATTAATACAGAAAAGGCCAGGTTAGCTTGAAAAGATTTTTAATAGCTATCGTTACGCTGGCCATTGTTTCGGCTGCAATAATCATCGGTATTACTTTGTTTTTATCAAAGAACGATTTGCAAGGCTGTGGCGATATTCCAGATGCGACACGCCAACAGTGTGCGGCAGCCGATGCGATCGTAGCGGTGAGCGGCGGCGATACCAGCGCTCGTACTGCTGAAGCAGTGCGATTGTACAAGAATAACTGGGCGCACAAATTAGTTTTTTCTGGTGCGGCAGCTGATAAAACTGGCCCGAGTAATGCTCGGGCAATGAAGAGACAGGCTATCGTTGCAGGCGTACCAGCTAGTGATATTCTGATAGAGGAAACCAGTGAAACGACTGCCGAGAATGCCTCGCAAACCGTCAGCCTGCTCAAACAAAAGCAGATATCATCGGTAATTTTGGTGACAAGCGCTTACCACTCGCGGCGAGTTTCAATTGAATTTACTAAAGCAGCACCAAATATACTAACACGTAGTCATCCAGTAGTTGCAGATAATCAATGGTCGAATATGTGGTGGACAACTGTTATAGGCTGGCAGCTGGCGTTGCAAGAGCTGGTAAAAATTATGGGAGTTGCAGCAGAATGACCAGACCGCGTGTTTATGTTGGTATGAGTGGCGGCGTCGATAGTAGCGTCGCGGCAGCATTATTACTTGACCAAGATTATGATGTTACTGGCGTCTATATGAGAAACTGGAGTCAAGATCTACCCGGTATGCAGTGTCCGTGGGCTGAGGATCTGGCTGATGCCAAGCGGGTGGCAGTGCAATTAGGAATTGATTTTAAAGTATTTGATTTTGAAACACAGTATCGCCAAAAAGTTGTTGATTACATGCTTGACGAATATCGTGCTGGTAGAACGCCGAATCCAGACATCATGTGTAATCAAGAAGTTAAGTTTAAACTATTTTTAGAAACTTCGCTGGCGGCGGGAGCGGATTACATCGCAACTGGTCATTATGCACGGGTTGAACGTTTAGCAGATACTGCACGCTTGCTTCGTGCTCGCGACGACAACAAAGATCAAACTTATTTTTTATATCGCGTGACGTCTGAAGCATTAGCGAAAACCGTGTTCCCATTAGGAAATCTGACCAAACCTGAAGTGCGTCAAATTGCCAAAGATCGCGGCCTATGGACAGCTCGCAAAAAAGAATCTATGGGTGTGTGTTTTGTCGGCAATGTCGGTATGCGCGAATTTCTTAGCCAGTACATTACGACGCGTCCGGGCGATATTATTGACAAAGAATCGGGCCGGGTGCTTGGCCGGCATGACGGCGCAATTTTTTATACACTTGGTCAAAGACATGGTCTGGATGTTGGCGGCGGGTTGCCGTATTATGTGGTTGGCAAAAATATGGATAAGAATGAAGTTTACGTTAGCCGTAATATCAACGACGAACACATATGGCGAACCGAGATTAAGCTGACAGATATTCACTGGATTAATCAACCTTTGACTGAAGGTGCGCGAATACAGGTCCGATTGCGCCACCGCGGTGCGCTCATTAACGCTATATATAGTGCCGACACACTACATCTAGAGTCTGCCGAACGAGCCGTGGCGCCTGGCCAGTCGGCGGTGGTCTATCGCGGTGAAGAGTGTATAGGTGGTGGCTTGGTGATTTGAGTCTCTAACTTACGTTACTTCTTCATATATTCAAGTTAGCTTTCGTGTTATAATTACCTCTATGAACACACAAGAAATCCGCCAGAAATATCTCGAATTTTGTCAAAAGAATGGCCATACGGTCATCAAGCGGGCGCCGCTGATATTGCACAATGACCCGACGACGTTATTTACCGGCTCAGGCATGCAGCCGCTGTTGCCGTACTTGCTGGGCCAGGATCATCCGCAGGGTACGAAACTAGCTGATAGCCAGACGTGTTTGCGGGCGCAGGATATCGAGGATGTTGGCGATAATCGCCACACGACGTTCTTTGAGATGTTGGGTAATTGGAGCATGGGCGAATATTTCAAACGCCAGCAGATTGAGTGGTTTTTCGAATTTTTGACAGAAATAGTTGGGCTGGATCCGCATAAAATCTACGTTAGCTGTTTTATAGGCGATGAGAAAAATAACATTCCGCGCGACGATGAAGCAGCGCAAATTTGGCAGGAAGTTTTTGCCAAAAAAGGCATTGAAGCTAAAATTGTCGAGCTGGATAGCGCTGAAAATGGCGACAAGCTGGGTATGCAGGGCGGCCGGATTTTCTTCTACAACGATAAAGAAAACTGGTGGAGCCGCGGCGGCGGCATTGATAGCACGCCGATTGGCGATCCGTGCGGGCCGGATAGCGAGGTGTTTTATGATTTTGGCGAGCAGCATCACGATGCCAGCTTCGGCCAGGCGCATCCGGCTAGCGATAGCGGCCGATTTATGGAAATCGGTAACCAAGTGTTTATGCAGTATCGCCGGCTGGATGACGGTAGCTTTGAGCCGCTGAAACGTAAGAATGTTGATTTTGGCGGCGGCCTGGAGCGGATTGCCGCGGCAGCAATTGACAGTCCTGATGTCTTTAAGATCAGCTTACTACAGCCAATTATTAAAAAGCTAGAAAGTTTAAGCGGCAAGGAATATGCTACGCATACCGCATCAATGCGAGTGATTGCTGATCATCTTAGGGCGGCGGTATTTTTGGCGGTCGACGGCTGCGTGCCGAGCAACAAAGAGCAGGGCTACGTGATGCGCCGCTTACTGCGCAGGGCGATTCGTTATAGCTTTGACTTAGGGATCGAGCAGAATTTCCTAGAGGAGGTCGTGCCGGTGATCGCTGATTTATATGAAGCAGATTTTCCAGAAGTTAAGGAGAATCGTGGGCAAATTATCGCTGTCCTCGTCAAAGAGGAAAAAGCTTTCCGTCAGACACTACGCAAAGGTCTCAGGCAAATGCAGCATTATATCGACGACGGCTTGACTGGCGAAGAGCTATTTACGCTGTATGATACGTTTGGTTTTCCGGTAGAACTGAGTACCGAGGAGGCTTACAAGCAAGGCATTGACTTGTCGGAAAATTGGCGCGCCGAATTTGATGCTAAGATGGATGAGCAACGCCAACGTTCCAAGACAGCACGCAAAGGGCAATTTAGCGGCGGCCTGGAGGGCCACGATCCTATTCATCTCAAGTATCACACGGCAACGCACTTGTTGGGAGCGGCGCTACGCAAAGTGCTGAAGGCGCCGGATTTGCAGCAGCACGGCAGCAATATCACTGCTGAGCGCCTGCGTTTCGATTTTAATCACGATAAATTGACGTCGGAGGAAAAGCGGGCGGTGGAGGATCAGGTCAATGTATGGATCGACGCCGATTTGCCAGTTAGCTACCAGGTTTATCCAACCGATAAAGCGCTAAAAATGGGGGCTATCGGCGCCTTTGGCGAACGTTACGGCGATGAAGTCAAAGTCTATTCCATCGGCGAAGGCGAAAACAGAGTTAGCTTCGAAGTCTGCGGCGGCCCGCACGTCGAGCACACTGGCGTTTTGGCTGAAGGCGGCAAACGCTTCAAAATCACTAAAGAGGAATCTAGCTCGGCGGGAGTTCGTCGGATTAAAGCGGTCTTGAGTTAATCCTTGTAAGCCTCTATGATTCGGCAAAATCTAGCAACCATAAGCAAAAATAGTATATAATAGATGTAGTTATGGTTTTAGAGCGATTACGCAATAAGCTAAATAATCTAAAGGGCGAGTCCGACGAACAGCACGATGATTATATCGTTGCACTTGATATCGGTACCGAAAACGTTAAGGCGCTGTTAGCTCGCGTTAGCGGCGACGATATTGAGATTCTTGGTGTTGGACGTGCTCATCAGGAGTTGTCTGATATGCATTCGGGCGCGATTGCTGATATTGCTGGCGTAGTGCAACACTGCGAGGACGCTCTGACTCAGGCTGAAGACGAAGCTGGCTTGCAGGCCAAGCATGCTGTCATCGGTATAGCTGGCGAACTCGTAAAAGGTACAACTAGCACGATTCGTTATCGTCGTCCGCAGCCCGACCGTCCGCTTGACGAGCAAGAAGTTGAGTTTATTATCGAGAAGGTCCAAGATCGCGCTGCTAAACGGGCGCAAAAACAAATCGCCTTAGAGACGGGCAATGACGAGGTTGAGGTCAAGCTGGTCAACTCAGCGCTGGTTAGTATTCATATTGACGGTTATAAAGTGTCGAATCCGATTGGCTTTCAGGGCAAGGATGTAGCAGTGCAGATTTATACGGCGTTTGCGCCGATGGTGCATATTGGCGCCTTGGAGCGAGTGGCGCAAGAGCTTGATTTGGAACTGTTGGCGGTTGCCGCTGAGCCGTTTGCAGTTAGTCGTAGCGTGCTTGGCGCTGACAGCAGTAGTGCTTTTACGGCAATTTTGGCAGATGTAGGTGGCGGCACGACTGATATCGCGGTGGTCAACGACGGCGGCGTTGAGGGCACCAAGATGTTTGGTATCGGTGGCCGTAGTTTTACTAAAACTATTGCTGATGAGTTATCAATTCCGTACGATCAGGCAGAAAAACTCAAAGTAAATATCGAGGACAGTAAAATCAAAGCTACCGTCAAAAAAGATGTGGCAGCAGCCGTCGATAAAACTCTCGAGGTTTGGCTAGCTGGCGTAGAGCTAGCATTGAGCGAGTTTGACGCAGTCGATCAGCTGCCGCCGCGTATTTTGTTGTGCGGTGGCGGTGCTAGCTTGTCTCAATTAGTTGCGGCTCTCGAAAAGCGTGATTGGTACAGCGAGTTGCCATTTACTAAGCGTCCGACGGTACAGCGTATTCGTCCCGATCAGGTTGTTGGTATTACGGATAAAACCGGTGAAGTTAATGATCACACTTTTATTACGGCGATGGGTCTGCTGCGTGTTGGTTATGATACAATAATAGGAGCAGGCGACACTCAGTCGGTTCGCAGTAAAATTAATAGGATTTTGCGAATTTAATAGAGAAATAATATGCAAAAAGATGTCATTTATATAGATGTAGAAGACGATGTTACTTCAATTATTGGCAAGATAAAAGCCGCTAATTCGAACATTGTTGCTTTGGTACCGCCAAAGCGAATTGGGGCGATTCAGAGTGCAGTAAACCTCAAATTGGTGCATCGTGCGGCTGAGCGGGTCGATAAAAAACTGGTAATTATTACTAATAATGATGCTTTGTCGACGCTTGCGGGCAGCGCGGGTATTCCGGTGGCCAAAAATTTGCAGAGTCGTCCAGAGTTGGCTGAGATTCCGGCTCTTGAAGTCAACAGTGACGATGACGTGATTGATGGATCGGAAGCGTTGGACGGCGGCGCTAAACCTAACGTGCCAGCTGCCAGCGATAAGAATGATCAGTCGTCTCTTAATGATGAGCTTAGCAAAATTGAGGACGAAGGAGAAGATGAGCTGCCGTCTTCTAAGGGTAAGGATGGCGGCGATAAGAAGTCTGCTGACCAGGCGGATAGCAAGTCGAAAAAAAGTCCGAAAATCCCCGATTTTAATACTTTTCGTAAAAAGTTCTTCATTATCGGTGCGGCTGTTATTTTGTTGATCGCCGGTTTGGTGTGGGCGTTTGTGTTTGCGCCGCGAGCACAGATTGTTATTTCTGCGCAAACTAGTAGCGTGGCTGTTAACACTCATATCAAATCAAGCGCTGCTGTTAACACTAGTTTGCAAGATGGTACTGTCAAACTGACGACCAAAACTAGAGAAAAAGCGATTTCTAAAACATTTACAGCTACCGGCAAGAAGGATGTTGGCGAAAAAGCGACTGGTATAGTAAGCTTTTCGACGCGCGATATTGACAATCTTGGTACAGAAATCCCAGCAGGAACAACTTTGACGACAGATTCTGGCGCCGAGTATGTGACCAGTGAAGCCGTTAAAATTTCGCTTAGTAATTATCGTAATGCCAAGGTGAAAATTACTGCCGCACGCAGCGGCGCCAGCTATAATGGCGCTAGCGGTACAGTCAAGGGAGCGCCTAGTGGTATTTCAGCAAGTATTAGTGGCTCGACGACGGGAGGTACTGACAAAACTATTACCGTCGTTCAACAAAGCGATATAAATAAAGCAATGCGCGAACTCGTCACCGAGGACGATAAGAACCAAAACAAAGCTGCTTTGCAAACTGAGTTTGGCAAGGATTACACAATTATCAATGAGTCATTCGCGGCGGATATTGCTGGGGTTAATAAGCCTGCTGTTGATAGCGAGGCTAACGACGGCCAAGCGGCAATTACTGGTACAATGAAGTTCTCGCTTTCTGGTATTGCTCGCAGCGAGTTTGATACGTTTCTCAAAGCTTACTGCCAGCAGCGCATTGATGGCAAGTCAAACCAGAAAATTTATGATACCGGCAGTAAAACAGTTTCTCTGACTAACGTAGCTATTTCGGGTGATACGATTAATGCGACAGTCTCGGCGAACGGTAAAGTTGGTCCGAAAATTGACGAAGATGCTATCAAGGAGTACGTCAAAGGCCAGTCGGTCGGCGAGGTTCAAGAGCGCGTCAAGACTGTCGAAGGTATAAAATCGGTGGATGTTAACCTTTCGCCATTTTGGGTTTATAGAGTTCCAGATGACACCAAGAAGATAAGCGTAAAGTTTCAGATAGATGGCTAAGCAGTATTTGGCGCTTGACGTCGGCGAGCGGCGAATTGGCGTGGCATCGGCAAGCAGCGATGTTAAGATTGCCGTACCGGGTGACTGGATTGATGTTGACGGCAAGGAACTTGATGCTATCCGCGAGATGCTGATTGACGAATCAATAGATGTTTTGGTAGTGGGTTATCCGCGCAATCAGCGAGGCGAGCCGACCGCACAGACTCGGTATGTCGAAGATTTCGTCGATAGCCTTGGTCAAATTGAATCTGACGTTGTATTCCAGGACGAATCGTTGACGAGTGTCAAAGCAGAGAATATCTTAGCATCGCAAAAACGTCCGTATAGTAAGGGCGAGATTGATTCTATGGCAGCTAGCATTATTTTACAAGATTATTTGGAGGCACAATAATGGATGGTTTCAAACGGCAGAATGGCCAACAATTTAATTCTCGGCCGAATAATAATCGGCAAGTACCGCCGCTTGGTGCGGCTCCACGTCCTGCGCCTCGTGCTATTGATCCAAATCAGCCAATGGGGCAAAAGGCTAATATTTCGCTTAACCCCGACCATGACGCTGCGAGCCAGAAGGTATCAAAGAAGAAACGTTGTCTTCGGCGCTGGATGATTATTTTGATAACAGTCATGGTGTTTTTGACAGCGGTTTTTGCGGTACTATTTAAGTGGTACGAGATGCAGCTAAAACCAGTCTCAAGCGATAGCAATAAGGTGTCGGTTACTATTGAAGACGGCTCCTCGGTCTCAACAGTTGCTAATACGCTGGCCAGCAAAAATCTTATTCGCAACCGATTAGCTTTTGAAGTTTATGTGCGCCTTAATAATAAGAATAGTATCAAAGCTGGTGCTTGTATGATTGCTCCGTCTGAGTCGGTCGCTGATATTGTTAACCGTATGAATAATGGTTGTCATGACTTCAAAACTATCACTTTCTATCCTGGCGGTACGTTAGAGAGTTCTAAGTATAAGGCTTCGCAGTCGTCTGATGGTGTTGATAAAACGAGCGTCCGTTATATCTTGCGCCAAGCAGGCTACTCTGATGATGAGATCTCAAATGCTTTCAAAGCGAAATACGATAGTCCTCTGTTTGCTGATCGTCCAAGCGGGTCGTCTTTGGAGGGCTACGTCTTTGGGGAGACATATCAATTTACGGGCGATGCCACAGCTAAAGATGTTTTACAGACAGTGTTTGATCACATGTACAAGGTTGTGCAGAAAAATGACTTAGTTAATAAGTTTAAGGCGCAAGGTTTGACGCTTTATCAAGGGTTGACTATGGCTTCGATTGTTGAGCGGGAATTGGGCTGCGAAGATAAACCGACCGTCGAGCGCAAAAATCGCTGTTATCAATACCAGCGGGGTATTGCGCAGGTGTTTATAGCTCGCTACAAGAAAAACATGCAGCTTGGTTCTGATGTAACCTTTATTTATGCTGCAGACAAAGCTGGTGTTAAGCCTAAGGTGGATATTGATTCTCCGTATAATACTCGCAAGCATACTGGTTTGCCGCCGACGCCAATTGCGACACCTGGCGAATTATCGCTTAAAGCGGTCGCTGATCCGGCGCCTGGCGATAACTTGTTCTTCATAGCTGGCGATGACGGTTTAATATATTTTGCCAAAACTGATGAGGAACATAAAAACAATATTGACAAATACTGCCAGAAGTTGTGTAGTATCGTATAAAGTATTGACATTAACGCTAGTGATTTGCTATAATATAGAGTATACACGAGGACTTGCAGGAACAATTATGAATTATTGCCAGCTCTATCGTGCTTATAATATGATTTTCTAGGAGAACCATTATTAGTACACAACCAAATCGAGTTAAAACTAATTTTGTACCGAGCGCAAAGGCTCATTCTAGCAAAACTAAAAGGCGCGGTGGTGTTTCTTGGACTTCCGTGGTATCGTATGTCGGCGTTTTTCTATTCATAGCAACGCTAATTGCTATCGGACAACGTCCAGTCGGCGTTCAGGAAGGTAGTAATAATACGCCGCTGGCTAATGCCTCTACCTCAAGCACTAAAAATACTGTAGCAGCTGCAACTTCCGCTAGTACGGTAGACCCGGTTGTCGCTACGAACATAGCTTCGTCGCTAGCGGACACTACCAGCATGCCAGTTAGCGCTAACGTGGCGACGCTTTCTCAGACGCTGACTATTGAAACGGTAATGTCGCAGACCTCCAGCAATGCAATTAGCAAGCCGCAGATTGTCCAGCCGACAGCTAATTCGCGGGCGGCTACTACTTATACCACCAAGGCTGGCGATACAGTCGATGCAGTAGCCAGCAAATATGGACTCAAGAAAGAGACTATAGCTTGGGCTAATAATCTATCGTCTGATGCGCTGGAGCCAAATACTACTTTAACAATTCTGCCAGTTGATGGTGTTCAGCATACCGTTAAGGCGGGTGACTCTGTTGATAGTATTGTTGCCAAGTATGGCGGTAATAAGGCTGATGTGGTGTCGTATAATGACCTAGAGCTCACTGGTTCGCTAACTGAAGGTAGGAGCATTATTGTTCCTGGCGGTGCTTTGCCAGAAAATGAACGTCCAGGATATGTGGCTCCTCGTGCTGCGGCTAGTAATCGGCGCAGCGCTTATGGGTATGGGTCGGGCCTGGGCGGTTACGGAAGCAATTACAATGGGGTTATCTCTGCCGGTAACAAATATGCATGGGGGAACTGTACTTGGTATGCTTACGAACGCCGAATGCAGCTAGGACGTCCAGTCGGTAGCTTCTGGGGTAATGCTAGTACTTGGGCTTATGCGGCAGCAGCGGCTGGATTGGCAGTTAATGGTACGCCGGCGCCTGGCGCAATAATGCAAAACGGCGGCGGATACGGCCATGTGGCGATTGTCGAGAGCGTTAATCCGGGCGTATCAATCACAATTAGCGAGATGAACGGTTATCGCTTTGGCGGCGGCTTCAATCGCGTTGGTCATGGCCAGATTTCCTGGGGCGAGGCCACTAGCGGTTACTATAGGTATATTCACTAAGTATTTTACAAAACTAATTAACACCTCTGTCAAATCAGGGGTGTTTTTGGTATAATGTGTCTGTATGTTTGTTGATACAGCTAAAGTTTTAGTCCAGGCGGGCCGCGGCGGCGACGGCGCGGTCAGTTTTCGCCACGAGATTTACGTTGATAAAGGCGGTCCGGATGGCGGCGATGGTGGTCGCGGCGGTAATGTTGTGTTTTTGGCGACGGAACAGCTTAACACGTTATTAAAATTTCGTTACAAACCTGAGCTAAAGGCCGAAGATGGTGTCTCGGGCGCCAAGAAAAAAATGGCAGGCCGCGCTGGCAAGGATTTAGTTATTAAAGTGCCAGTTGGTACTATAGTTAAGCGTGATGGTAAAATCATCGCTGATTTATCTAAACCAAACCAAAAAACTATTATTGCTAAAGGCGGCGATGGCGGTTTTGGTAATGCTCACTTTAAGTCGAGTGTTCGTCAAACACCGCGCATGGCAGAAGTGGGCGAGCTCGGCGAATCGTTCGAGGCAGAACTAGAATTGAAATTATTGGCTGATGTCGGTTTGGTGGGTTTTCCTAATGCTGGTAAGTCAACCTTTTTGAGTGTGGTGTCAAATGCTCGCCCTGAAATTGCAGACTATGAGTTCACTACGTTGACGCCGAATCTCGGTGTAGCTGATGTAGATGACAGTTCGCTTTTAATTGCCGATATTCCAGGGTTGATTGAAGGGGCTAGCGATGGTAAAGGATTGGGAGATGCCTTTTTGCGGCACGTCGAGAGGACTGCTGTACTGCTCCATTTGGTTGACGCTTATAGCAACGATGTAGCTGAGCGCTACCTAGCGATTCGTCGCGAACTCAAAAAGTACAGTGCCGAACTGGCGTCGCGTCCCGAGATAGTAGCCCTGACTAAATGTGAAGGGCTAGATCAGGATATCGTTCAAATGCAAATTGATGCCTTAAGAGCTGTCACTAGCGAAGACACGCAGGTTTTTGCTATTTCTTCGGTATCGCATAAAGGCGTAATTGATGTACTGAGAGCTCTGCAGGTGCAAGTTATAGCAACGCGCGCAGCTGAGAATGAGCAGAAGCAGGCTGACGATTTGAATAACGATAAGCTTGAGACGATCACGCTTAATGGTAACGAGACGATCTCAAGCAGTTGGGAAGTATTATACGATGCTGATAAGCAAATCTACCGCGTGTTTGGCGGCAAGATAGAAAAATTCGCTCGCCGCACCAATTTTGATCAGTTTGAAAGCGTCAATCGTTTACGCGATATCATGCGTCGTTATGGTATCGCGCACGAGCTAATGCGCCAAGGTGCTACTGGTGATAGCTTGGTGCAGATTGGCGAATCGATGCCGTTTACGCTGGTTGAGCAGTAGATTTGGGTGCCATCTCGTAGCTTTGCTATACTATAGTTATGGCGCAAACATTTTTCTTCTATGACCTAGAAACTAGCGGACTAAACCCGCGGCAAGACCGCATCATGCAGTTTGCGGGGCAGCGGACAGACATGAATCTCGAGCCGATTGGCGAGCCGTATAATCTATTGGTGACGCTGAATGATGATACCTTACCGAGTCCTGATGCGCTGATGGTGACTGGTATCACGCCGCAAAAAACGGTTGAGGAGGGCTACGCCGAAGTGCAGTTTGCTCGGATGTTGAGTGAGGAAGTTTTCACGCCCGACACTATTGCAGTTGGTTTTAATAATATTCGGTTTGACGACGAGTTTATTCGTCATTTGTTGTGGCGTAATTTTCATGATCCGTACGAATGGAGCTGGAAGGACGGTCGCTCGCGTTGGGATTTATTGGATGTGGTGCGACTGACCAGGGCGCTGAGGCCGGAAGGAATCAATTGGCCGCTTGATGACAAAGGTGAGCCAAGTAATCGCCTGGAGCTGATCACCAGTGCCAACGGTATTGCGCACGAAAATGCCCATGACGCCTTGGCGGACGTAACGGCGCTGATTGCCGTGACGAAATTGATTAAGCAAAAGCAGCCGCAGTTGTATGATTACTTGCTAAAAATGCGTGACAAAAAAGTAGTCCAGCAGCTGGTCAATGTGGATGACAAAAAACCATTTGTCTATGCCAGCGGGCGCTACGATAAAGAATTTGCCAAAACCACGGTGGCCTTTCCACTGACGACCAGTCGAAACGGCGGCGTGGTTGCCTATGATCTGCGCTATGATCCGACGCCGTTTGTTGGGCTGAGCGTGGAGAAATTGTCAGCAAAAATCTTTGCTTCGTGGGAGGAGCGGCAGGCTGAGGATTTCGTCAAATTGCCAGTCAAAGAATTGCAATACAATCGCTGTCCGGCGGTAGCGCCGCTGGGTGTGCTGGAACAGGGCGATGGCTGGCAGAAGATTTCGCTTGATCTAGAGACGGTGCAAAAGCATCAAAATATACTGCTGGACAACCCGGACTTTGCCGAAAAATTACGGACTATTTTTGAAAACAAGCCAGCCTTCAAGAAATTGCCTGATCCAGAAGCGCAATTGTATGACGGCTTTTTGAACGACCGTGATCGTATCCGTGTCGAAGCGGTGCGTAATGCCGATGAGCGTGAACTGGCTGATTTTCACCCAGAATTTCAGGACGAACGGTTAGCGCCGCTGTTGCTGCACTACAAAGCGCGCAACTTTCCGCGTTCGCTCAGCGAAGATGATCTGGCGCAGTGGGAAGCCTGGCGAGCTCAGCACTTGCAGGCGCAATTGCCAGGGTTTATGACAGCTTTGCATCGTTTAGCGCCAACAGCGACTGACGAGCAGCAGTTTATTTTACAAGAATTGCAATTGTGGGCTGAATCTACATTACCAGCTAGCGATTAGATCTTTCTTGTGCCGGCCGCTATTCTTTTGGAGGTAATGGACGTTGGATGGTATTTTCTATGTAGGTGAATATGTTTATGACTATCATTGCGTATAGCAATAACATAACCCAGTATGGTACTGATATGTGCGTACCAGGTATAGCGCCGACTAGTACGAAATTCATTAGCGAATCGTAAATGTCGTGGCGCAGCAAAAATAGAGGTACACCGATAAGGCACGCCAATACAACACGAATCTTGATGCTGAGGACAGCGAATAGTTCAACTAATGCTCTCATTTGACTATACTATAGCAAATATACTATAGTATGTGCAACGATAAGCGCGATACAATTTTAGTTTATTTGGATGATATTTTAAGTGTAATACGTGCACAGATGTTTTGCGGTAATGGATTTTTTTACTGAAAAATGCTAAAATAAGTAGTCATGTCAGATAGTATCAAGATCACCGGTGCACGCCAGAATAACTTAAAAAACGTGAGTTTGGAAATTCCACGCGATAGGTTTGTGGTGGTAACAGGACTTAGCGGCAGCGGTAAATCAAGCCTGGTTTTCGATACTATCTATGCCGAAGGACAACGGCGCTATGTTGAAAGCTTGAGCAGTTATGCGCGGCAATTCTTGGGCATCATGGATAAGCCAGATGTTGACTCAATTGATGGATTGAGCCCGGCAATTTCAATAGATCAAAAATCAACCAGTCGTAATCCGCGTTCAACGGTTGCCACGGTAACAGAAATTTACGACTATTTACGCTTGTTGTTCGCGCGTGTTGGTGTACCTCATTGTCCGGCGCTTTTGCCAGATGGTAAGCGCTGCGGCAAGCCGGTACAACGACGAACAGCACAATCAATTATTGATGAAATCATGAAATTACCTGAAGGCGCAAAATTAATGATCCTGGCGCCGATTGTCAGTCAGAAAAAAGGCGAGTTTCAGCATATTCCTGAACAGTATATGCGCAGCGGCTTTGCTCGAGCGCGAGTAGACGGCGTAATTTATGCCCTAGATGAGTTTCCAGAATTACAAAAAAACTATAAGCACGACATCGAACTGGTCGTTGATCGCTTGGTGATGCGTCCAGACATGATTTCGCGTGTATCGCAATCAGTAGAACAATCATTAGAATTGGCTGGCGGCATAGTCCAAGTGTTAGATGCTGATAGCGGCAAGATTTTGACTTATAGCCAGCGCTATGCTTGTGTAGATCACCCGGGCGAGGAGATTCCTGAATTGGAGCCGCGGTTATTCAGCTTTAACGCGCCGCAAGGTGCTTGTCCGGTATGTACGGGGCTGGGCACACGAATGGAGATTGATCCTAGCTTGGTTTTTAACAAAAATTTGACGATTGCTGAGGGTGCGATTCGTCCGTTTAATCGTTTCAGTGTTGATGCTTGGTATATGAAACGGCTTGAAGCGGTAGCGGCTGAACATGGTTTTAGTCTACACGTACCAGTGCGCGAACTAAGCGACGATGTGCGGAAATTATTGATGTATGGTACAGGCGAGCAAAAATATCGCGTTGAGCTAGGTAATGGCCGGCACTATGATTCAACCTTTGAAGGGATTATTCCAAATCTCGAGCGTCGTCACCGCGAAACTGATAGCGACTTCATGCGCAAAGATATTGAGCGATTTATGCGTGAACGCAAATGCACGGCCTGCAAAGGCGCTCGCCTCAAGCCGGTAGTCTTAGCAGTGACGGTTAGCGGCTTGTCGATTATGGATATTTGTAATCTAGACGTCGAGAACGCCTTAGATGTCTTTAGTCAGCTGAAATTTGATGATAACGAAATGAAGATCGTCAAGCTAGTGGTTAAAGAGATTAACGCTCGTCTGGGATTTATGAATAACGTAGGGTTGAATTATCTAGAACTGGGGCGAGCTGCTAACACTCTGAGCGGCGGTGAGGCACAACGGATTCGTCTAGCGACACAGATTGGCTCTGGGCTACAAGGGGTGCTATATGTGTTAGACGAACCGTCAATCGGCTTGCATCAGCGCGACAACGATCGATTGATCAAAACGCTCAAGCATTTGCGCGATCTGGGCAATACCGTATTGGTGGTCGAACATGACGAAGAGACAATCGCTGCAGCTGATTTTTTGGTGGATGTAGGTCCAGGTGCTGGCGTGCATGGCGGCGAGATTGTAGCTGCCGGCACGCCAGCCGAGGTGGCACAGAATCCGGCCAGTATTACCGGACGATATTTATCTGGAGCAGAAAAAATATCGGTGCCCAAGAAACGCCGTGCGGTCGAGAAAGATCGCAAACTTGTCGTTCGCGGTGCTAAGGAGAATAACCTTAAAAATATTGATGTCGAGTTTCCGTTAGGCGTAATGACATTAGTGACTGGCGTTAGTGGTAGCGGCAAATCGACACTAGTCAATGACATTGTAGCCAACGAATTGACGGCACGTCTACATCGAGCGCAGACTGTGCCCGGCGATCATGATAGGATTGACGGCGTCAAGCAATTAGATAAAGCTATCGTCATTGATCAGTCGGCGATAGGTCGTACACCGCGTTCTAATCCAGCAACTTATACGGGTGTGTTTACACAGATTCGCGAATTGTTTGCTAATACCCCTGAGGCTAATATTCGCGGTTACAAAGCAGGGCGTTTTAGCTTCAATGTCAAGGGTGGTCGCTGCGAGAATTGCCAAGGCGACGGTGTGATAAAGATTGAAATGCACTTTTTGCCGGACGTTTATATACAGTGTCCAGAATGTCACGGCAAGCGTTACAACCGCGAAGCGCTAGAGATTAAATATAAGGGCAAAACCATTAGTGATATTCTAGAAATGACGGTCGAGCAAGCCTGCGAGTTCTTTACTAATATTCCAGCTATCTCCCGCAAGCTCGAGACAATTAACGAAGTTGGTTTGGGCTATGTGAAGCTTGGGCAGCCAGCGACGACGTTCTCTGGCGGTGAGGCGCAGCGCATTAAATTGGCAACAGAGCTATCACGTCGTTCGACTGGTAAAACACTTTATATACTCGATGAGCCAACAACTGGCTTACACACTGCTGATGTGCGCAAATTGCTCGAGATTTTACAAAAATTAGTCGATGGTGGCAACAGTATGATAATCATTGAGCATAATCTGGAAGTCATTAAATGCGCTGATTGGATTATTGATATGGGTCCAGAGGGTGGACAGGGTGGTGGCAGAGTGGTTGCTGCTGGCACGCCAGAAGACGTCGCAAACAATCCAGAAAGTCAAACTGGTAAGTACTTACAGAAGCTATTATAAACGATAATCTTTGCAAAGACTAAAAACCTAATCTCAGACGAAAGATTTGGTGCGGATTTGCGTTATTTTTTCCGTTTGGACGTCTTGGTTTTTGAGAATAAAACTTGGAGCTGTTTTTTGAGAGCCGCGCGGTTTGATGGTTTCTTGAGCGCGTGAATAATCATCGGCGAGACAGAGAGGAATATAATTATAAGCGCAGCAACCTCGATGTTAACGCCTGCTTTGGTAAGTAATTCACCGGCGTAATAACCTAGATAAACAAACAGTGATGACCACAAGAATCCGCCGACAAGGTTAAAAACCAAAAATGTTCTGTAATGCATTTTGCTGGCGCCAGCAACGATTGGCGCAAAAGTTCGGACGATTGGCGCAAAACGAGCCAACACGATAGTAATTGAACCGTGCTTGTCGTAGAATTTTTCAGTTTGCTCTAAATATTTTTTCTTGAAAAAACGCGAATTTTCTTTTTCAAATAATTTGCGGCCGACCTTATGCCCAAAACTATAGCCAACGCTATCACCTAGCACGGCTGCCAAAAATATCAGGATAGCGAATAGATGAATGTCAATTGGCAAAATATGCTGTTGTACCATATATGCTGCCGTAAATAGCAAGCTGTCGCCTGGAAATATGAAGCCGATTAATAAACCTGACTCAGCGAAAACGACCAATAAGATAATTGGCACGCCGAGATGAATAATCAAATTAATAAAGGCTTCCATGCTAGAGCTGATTATAGCACAAATCTCTAGCACCAGCTAATGGAATAGGTTTGGGTCTAAAAATTTATTGTCGAAACTGATTGGGGATATCGTGAATTACCAGCTTGGTTAGAATCATTATCATAAACATGTTATAATAGAGAAGTAATAGTAAACCTCCGAAAAGGTATCTAACAAAAGGAAGAGAGAAATGGGAGAAAAAATTACTCTGAAGATTGCTAAGCGCGAAGTGCTTGGCAAAAAAGTTAAGATGCTACGTCGTCAAGGAATTACGCCAGGCGTGGTCTACGGTGCGGGTATGGAAGCGGTGCCGATTCAGGCTGAAGCTGGCGAAGTGCTGCGCGTTTATAAGCTGGCTGGCAAGCATACGCCCGTCCAGTTGCTAGGCAGCGAGCGGCGCATAGCGATGATTAAAGACGTTGAATCATATCCGACTAGGTCAAATGCTCTTCGTCATATTTCTTTTCATGCAGTCCGTGCTGATGAGCCAGTAATTGCCGAAGTGCCGATTCGTTTGAGCGGTACAGGAGAATCTGAGGCGGAGCGTGCCGGCTTGGTAGTGCTGCAAGCGCTTGAGAAGATCAAGGTCAAGGCTTTGCCGATGGATCTGCCAGAAGCATTGGAAGCGCCGACGAGCGGTCTTGTTAAAGAAGGCGACCGGGTGACCGTGGGTGACATTGTTTTACCGGATGGTGTTGAGCTGGTCGAGAACGACGACGGCCGCGAAGGCACGGCTGACGACGATACTACAGTCAAGGATCTGGTTGTGGCAAACGTCTATGAGCCGAGCGCTCTAGCGGCTGCCAACGATGCGGCGGCCGGCGAAGCTGAGTCCGCTGACGCCGAGCAGGTCGAAGTCGCTGGCGAAGAGAGCTCGTCTGAGAGCGAAAAGGCTTCCTCTTAAGGCGATGCCATTGTGTTTAATAAACAACCCGCAAAAAGCGGGTTGTTTTGCTTGTGATATACTAACTGAAAGGGGGATGAAAAGTAAATGAAAAATAATAATAAATCGTACGCAAATGTACAATTATCTGATTTTGATTTTTTGGTGGCGCAAGCCACAAAAGCTCCTTCTGGACACAATACTCAGCCATGGTTATTCAAACAAACAAATTCGTCAATTGAAATTCATCCTGATTTTACCAGAAAACTTCCCGCGGTTGATCCGTCCAACTGGGAACTCTTTGTTAGTTTGGGTTGTGCTGCCGAGAATCTTTGTCTAGCCGCAAACTCTAAAGGCTATAAAGCTGCCGTTTCGGTGGATGACGGCACAGGAGCCATCACTGTATCACTTACCAAAAGATCCGTAGAAGCTGATCCGCTTTTTGTTCAGATCGACAGACGGCAAACCAACAGAAGCGTTTACAGCGGCAAAGAAATCCCGTCGGAAATATTAAATAAATTACAGTCTGTGCATCCTGAAAAGGATGTTGAGATCCATTTTTATCAAAAGAATACCACTGCTTTTAATGATATAGCTGCTTATATTTTTGAAGCAAATGAGCTCCAGATGCAGAATGAGGCGTTTAAGTCGGAGTTAAAAAGTTGGATGCGCTTTAATAAAAAACACCAAGATCAAACTTACGACGGACTAAGTTATGCTGTATTTGGCGCGCCCAACGTCCCGCGTTTTATCGCTGAAGTTGTCATGTCTGCTGCTATCAATGCTAAGTCGCAAAACAAAGCCGATCGCAAAAAGATAACTTCGTCTTCGCACTTGGTGCTATTTACAGCTAAAGGAAATACGCTACGCGGGTGGGTTAATCTTGGTCGGACATTGCAGAAATTTTTGTTAACTGCGACCGAACTTGGTATCTCCCATGCTTATCTTAATCAACCAAACGAAGAAGTAAATATCGCCCAAAAAATGGCGAAAACGCTTGGAATTGACGGAGAATATCCGGTTATTTTACTTCGTATAGGCTACGGCAAGATACAGGCATATTCAAAACGCAGAGATGTACGAGAAGTAATTATTCCTCAATAAACCCGCCGGATTGCCGCGCCCACAACTTAGCGTAAACGCCGCGTTTTTTGGCAAGCAATTGATCGTGCGAACCGTCTTCGACGATGCGTCCGTTTTCTAGGACGATGATACGGTCCAGTTTGGCGATGGTTGACAAGCGATGAGCGATTACAATTGACGTTCGGTTTTTCATCAATGTTTCCAGCGACTTTTGAATTAGTGCTTCTGATTCTGAGTCTAATGCCGATGTTGCCTCGTCAAGGACCAGGATTGGTGCATCTTTCAAAATCGCCCTGGCAATGGCGATACGTTGTCGCTGTCCGCCCGAAAGTTTGACGCCGCGTTCGCCGACTAGTGTGTCAAAACCGTCTTGCAGTTTGACGATGAAGTCGTAAGCGCCAGCCTTCTTAGCAGCTTTTTCAATCTCAGCATCGGTTGCGTCAGGCCGGCTGTAGGCGATATTCTCGCGGACGGAGCGGTGAAATAGCAGCGGCTCTTGCGGTACATAGGCAATTTGTTCGCGCAGGCTTGTTTGGGTAACCTCGGCAATATCTTGCGAGTCAATGGTAATCTTTCCTGAATCAATATCGGCAAATCGTAGCAATAATTTGGTGAGGGTAGTTTTGCCAGACCCGCTTGATCCAACTAAACCAATTTTTTCACCTGGCTGAATATTGAGCGAGAAATCATGAAACAAGGTGTCGCCTTGGCCTTCGTCGTGCGTAAAGGTTACCCGATCCATGGTGATACTGCCGCGTGTAACGGTAAGTTTCGTATCATTTCGATCAACTAGAGTCGTTGGTGTTTTAAGGATTTCTACCATCTCGTGAGCATCGCCAATAACGCGATTGTAACTGCGCATAATGCTGTTCATGTTCCACAGTTCGCGTGCCACGCTGCCCGTGTACGTTATGATTAAATAAACCGATGCTACTGATACTAGATTGTGCTGGGCGGCGTATATTGCAAAAGCAATTGCGCTAATTCTGATAATTGTGTTGATACTAGAGTAAACGGTGCTAACTTTCAAGAAGCCGCGCATTGTACCCAAGCTGGCTTTGCGCCATGAACCGACCATTTTTGAAAAGCGGTTTTGTTCTAGCGATTCAGCGCCAGACGATTTAACCGCCAGAATGTTTGAAACCATGTCGGCTAATTGGCCGCTAACTTTATTGCTGGCTTTAGCTTCTTTTTCGCTCAATTTAGCCATTGGCCTAGAACCAAAATAGACAGCAATGCTAAAAATAATTGAAAAGATAAACAGGAATAAAGCATACTGCCAAATTAATGTCGATAAAATAATTATTGATCCAATTAAAGATATAGCTAACGGCAAGATCGACCAGAAAATTGTATCCCAAAAGCGCTCAACAGCGCCGTTTAGCTTATTGGTTTGGCTGACGAGCGAGCCGCCAAATTTATTAGCATGGAAAAACATTGTTTGATTAGTTAACTTATTGAAGCAGCGCGAATATAAATCGCGTTGTAGCGCAGTCTCGAACGTCCAAGTGAGATACAATACCAAACGCCAGCCAATAACCATCGAGCACAGCTGGCTAATACCATATAGGATAATTAGCGTCCATAAATTATTGGCAGTTTGCAACTGGTTGTGCTGGATAATATTAAGCAGCTCTGCGATAACAAGCGGGCCAACAAAAATAGAAATGACAATTGTAACAATTGTAAAAAATAGTGCCAGATTCCTGCGGCGCCTATAGGGCACAGATATTTGCCAGAATAAGCGTAAAATTTCTTTATCGTTAATTTTATTTTTCAAGATAGCTCCTTTCGTCGGTAAAATATTTTTTTGCTAATTTAACCATTCGCTCGCCGATTTCACCATATTTTATTAGCGAGTTGACCTGGCTTAAATCAACCAGGTATTTTTAATAACTCCACCGCCTGGATCATTGACGAACTTGCCGATTTTTTCCAATTTGGCATATACGCGAAATTGGAAAATTTGCTTACCATCAGGTTCGGTTAAGTGCTGATATCCAAGCGGTTGCCATTCAATCACGCGCATATTGCATTCTTCAATCATCTCGCGAGCAATAGTCTGTTCAATTGTCTCGCCTGGCTCGGTGCGTCCGCCTGGTAAATTAAATTCTTTTTCACATGTCATGCTAGTAATGAGCGGCACTCGACTATCCAAGTCGCCTATCGCATAAACTTGCTGCCATGGTAAATCAGGGATCCTATTTTTAGTGGTTACTGTATACCAGTTTGCCAGTATTTTCTGACCGTTATAAATGAATGATGACTCTATCTCTGGTTTCATGACTTTCCTTATTTAAGTTTTTAATTACGTATTAGAATGCTCTTTGTTGTTTGAATGTCGGCATAGGATTTACTGCAAATACTTGCATGGGCAAACTTGTAAGATTACCAATTATAAAGTATAATTGTAGTTAATGTCAAATGATAGTAATAGTAAAAATTAGGTAAGCATATTACAATTTAAAATAATAGATTGCATTACTATTGTAAATGATTTACAATAGTAATATGAAGCAGGTGACTAGTCGAAGAATCACGAAATACACAGGCGATGTACTGTCGATTATATGCCAGCTGCAGCACGCTACTAATTCTGAAATTGCTGGTCGGCTGAGAGAATCGTATCCGGACATTAGCGACACTACAGTTCATCGTATTACGCAGCGCTTATATAACGATGGCGCAATTGGGCTGGCGCCTTCCTCGAGCCAGGGCTGTCTGCGGTACGACTTTTCACCGGAACCGCGCGATCATTTTATATGTAGCCAGTGCGATAGTTTACAGGATATTAAAGTTCCTGATTCAGTGCGTTGCCAGATCGAGCGCCAGCTTGATGGCTGCTGTTTTGATGGTCCTTTAGTCATTACTGGAGTATGTCAACAATGTAAAAATAGAAGGAGGAATTATGGTATTAATTAGTATTACAACTAAACAAGAGTTTGAAGAAAAAGTACTAAAAAGCAAGCGTCCGGTCTTGGTCGATTTTTGGGCGCCATGGTGTCCGCCGTGTCGAGCGATGGCGCCAATATTGCAGCAGATCGCTGACGAGACAGACTTTGATGTCGTCAAAATTGACATTGATGCCAGTAGTGATAATAAAGAACTGGCTATACATTACCGCGTGCAGGGTATTCCAAATATGAAGATTTTTGCTGCTGGCGAGGAAGCTGCTGAGCTGATCGGCATGAAATCAAAACAGACACTAATTGATGCGTTGGAAAAAGCTAGAGAAACTATTAATTAATATGTCATCACGGAGTAATTATCAAAAACTTTTCGTGCGAAGATCGCTAAGATATTTACCGCATCATACCCTAATGTTAATTATTTACAAAAGTAAGTTGTTTCGTTTTGAAAAGGCTTTAGATACCATCGCTAAAAGGAAAATAATTAATGTAAATGATTTACTTTCATTTGGTAGTTCTGAGATAAGAGAATATCAAAAACTAACGAAAGATACTCAACTTTGGCATGGTACTGGTCGTTGGCAGCACGGTAAGGACGGTATCGTTGATGTAATGAAAAGTTTTTGCGATATTGCTGGGCTCAAGCCATCTCGTGATGTGTATGCAGTTTTTGGCGGCAGTGATCGGCATATCGTACACTCGGTTTCGCTATGCCGGAGTCGGATGGTGGCGCGATCATATGCTGATATGCATGGTCTTGGTTGGAAAGAGAAAAATCGCTATGGCGACGCTCTGACTTGGACATCGTATTACTACAGCTTGTTTTATGCGCGGCTATTTACGGTCAATGGGGTCAAAATGTTGCGCCGTTGGAAAACTTGGCGTACATTGTCGCATGATGAAAATGGTGATAATACTTGGGGAAAGAAAGTGAATAAGCAGGCACGCGATGTGTGGGATATCTTCTGTTTGGGTAGTGACATTTCGGGTAATTATCCAATTTTATTTGGTGTTAGGAGTCTTGATTCGCAATTAAAACTAGAAAAACCAATGAGTCATTACGAAGTACGCGCTGATAAACGGATCGGCGTTGCAAATATTTCACACATAGAAGTTCCTCGCGATAAGCAGGACGAAATGCGAGAATTATTGCTTTCATGCGGTATCGACATACCAGTGACGAGCATTGAATTAGGCGAATATGTCAGTGTACAGAAGCGTTTTACTGAATTGCTTGGCTGGTAGAGAAAGAAATTAGGCTAAAGCTGACGAAGTGGATGTGATAATATTATTAATAATAATATATGAAGTCGCATACTAAACCGCTTTTATATGACCAAATCGCAGCCGATCCAATGAATGCTGATTTTGTCAATAGAGGTTGGTCGCCCGTGTATTCTGCCTCAGTAAGTTCGCGAATTGTACTGGTCGGGCAGGCGCCAGGTCGAATTGCTCAGCAAACGCTAAAGCCGTGGAATGATGCGAGCGGTCGCTTGCTTCGGCAATGGCTGAACGTAACGGACGAGCAGTTTTACAATCCCGATCTCTTTGCGCTGATGCCGATAGATTTTTATTATCCAGGCAGAGGTACACATGGTGATTTGCCGCCGCGCTTGGATTTTGCTAAGAAATGGCACCCGCGCTTATTGGCGCAGATGCCGAATGTGCGATTGACAATTTTGGTTGGTTCGTATGCGCAAAAATATTATCTTGATCGCCGCGCCAAGCAGAATTTGACAGCAACTGTGGCGGACTTTAATATGTATTTGCCAGATTATTTTCCATTAGTTCATCCATCACCGCTCAATATTGGCTGGCGCAAACGTAATCCCTGGTTTGAATCGGACGTTATTCCAGTTCTACAAACTATAGTTAAGGAGGTGTTGTCATGACAGTTTATAAAATTAAACGAATTTACGAATCGCCAGAATCGAACAATGGCTACCGCGTGCTAGTTGACCGATTATGGCCGCGCGGTATAAGTAAAGAACGAGCGGCGCTAGACGAGTGGGCTAAAGAAATCGCGCCAACCAATGAGCTGCGCCAATGGTTTAATCATGACCCAGAAAGATTTACAGAATTTTCAGAACGTTATACAAAAGAATTAGATGAAAATCCTGCCGCCATCAAGGCGAGAAATGACTGGCCTAGTCATCCAATCGTTACGCTATTGTATAGCGCTAAGGATGCGGAGTTTAACCAGGCGGTAGTACTTAAGCAATGGTTAGAATAAATAGCGCTCTTCAAAAATACTTATTTTTGACGTAAAATATAATTAATGATACGACTCCACAACACTCTGACTCGTCGGCTTGATGATTTTACTCCGCTATCGTCTGATAGAGTGACTTTATATACTTGCGGACCGACTGTCTACGATGATTTGCATGTCGGTAACTGGGCAGCCTACGTCTATTGGGATACGCTAGTTCGGATATTGCAAATTGACGGCTATACGGTTGATCGCGTGATGAATATAACCGATGTTGGACATTTGGTTAGTGATGCAGACGAAGGTGAGGATAAGCTTGAAAAGGGCGCTCGTCGCGATGGAAAAACTGCTTGGGAAATCGCTGAATACTACACGCAACATTTTCTTGATGGCATGAAAGCACTCAATCTTATTCCGCCGACGCATATAGCCAAGGCGACTGATTACATCTCGCAGCAGATTTCTTTGCTGCGGGCTCTTAAACAGCGTGGCTGCACCTATCAAACCAGCGACGGCATCTATTTTGATACCAGTACTTTTCCGCGTTACGCCGACTTTGCACAGCTTGATTTGAGCGCCCAAAAAGCTGGCGCTCGCGTCGATGCTAATAGCGAGAAACGTCAACCATGGGATTTCGCGCTCTGGAAATTTACTGAGAAGGGCAAAGTGCGCGACATGGAGTGGGAGACGCCTGCTGATTTGCTAGATACGCCACCAGAAGATAACAAGCCAGTCATGGGCTTTCCTGGCTGGCACTTGGAATGCTCGGCTATCGCCATGAGCTTGCTCGGCAAGACAATCGATATTCATACTGGCGGAATTGATCACATCCCGGTGCATCACACTAACGAAATCGCCCAGAGCGAAGCGGCAACTGGCCAAAGGTTTGCGAACTTTTGGCTGCACTGCAACCACCTGAAGATTAATGGCGGCAAAATCAGCAAATCCCTCAGTAATGGCTACACGCTTGATGATCTAAAGCGGCATGGTTTCTCAGCGATGGATTTGCGAATGTTTATTTTGCAGGGACATTATTCTAATGAAGGTAATTTTTCATTCGAGAATTTGCAGGCAGCGCACAACCGGCTGCAGCATTGGCGCGACGTGGCTTGCTTGCGACACCAAGTTCACGATCGCTTACATAGCGATACCGAGAACAACGATCTACGACATGATTTCTCGCCCAGCGCGGCTATCGGCGCTGTCAAAGAAGCGTTAAACGATAACTTAGAAACGCCACGGGCACTAGCTATTGTCGATAAAGCTCTAACCGAACTCGACAAAAAACCGCCGCAGAAAATCTATCGAGCTGGATTAATCGAATTTTTGGAGTTTGTTGATGCGGCATTGGGGCTTGAGCTGTTGGACTCAACTCCCGATATTGATGATGAATGCAAGCGGCTATTGGTAGAACGCTGCCGTGCTCGCGATAACAAGAATTGGGTAAATTCCGATGAATTACGCGACGAGCTGCTCAATGAATACGGCGTAGTTGTCAAAGACACCGCACATGATACTTTATGGGCGTACGCTGACGAAAAACCAGAGTAGACTCAAGTGTTTAAAAGATTCTTTTTGAATGGTGTGAGCTGGCTGGCCCAATCCTTTACTAGACTTCAGTTTCTGATTTAGCTGCCTCTGGTTTACTTTTTTCGCGGCGAACACGCTTGAGCAGGCGAGCAAGCTTTGTTGGTTTGGCAGTTGGTTCTTCGCGGCGTTCGACCTTGATATATTCAGTTGCAAGCACTTTGGCACAGCCAGCTATCGGTATCGAGATAATACCGCCAACCATACCGAACATGTACAGTCCTATAGTTACCGCCATCAAAACCATTAGCGGCGAAAGTTCAATACGCTTGGATTGAATGGTTGGCGAAATTACATTATTCTCAATCTGCTGATAAATGATGAAGTAAATACCAAAAGCTATCGCTGCTGGCATACTATTAATTGCCAGTAATGCAAAGACGATAATGCCGCCAATTCCTGCGCCGAACATTGGGATCAGCGACAAGATAAACATGATAGCAATCGTTGGTAAAGCAATGTTTGCTGGTACTGCTGGAAAAACTTGGCTCAAGATAAATACTGTCAAGCCGGCAAAAGCACCATCTAAACCCGAAACGATCAATTGTCCGCTTACATATCCAGAGATTACTGCATTCATCCGCCGGAAGATGATTCGATGGTGCTGCATTCGCTTGTCGTTGCTGTATAATCCCCAGAAGTATTGTGACCAGCGCGGTCCTTCGACTAGCATTAGGAATGTTAGAACTAGCGCTAATGAGGCCTCGGTGATTAGCGACATTGTCGTTCCGACGCCGCTGAGAAAGTTCTGTCCAAAGTTTGCCAGCCACGACGTTGCATTTCCTTGTATTGAAACAACCATTTGATCAATCTGCGATTCTAGATGATAACGCGATACTATAGCACCAAAGCCCTTCCATTGTGCCGACATTGTTCGTATAGTATCGGGCAGAGTTTGTAAAAAGCTAATTGTTTGCTGAACTATTGGCGGTACTGCCAAAAACAGAATTGCCGCTAGTATTGCTACAATCACGATAAAAGCGATAGCTGTACTGAGAGTTCGGCTGCGGTTGGGTAGCTTATTAGCCAACCAACTGACTGGTCCATTGAGAGCTAGTGCTAAGAATGCTGCCGCTCCAATAATTACTAACGCTGTACGAGCATTCCAAATTAATAAGCCTGCTAGCCCAAAGCCGATTACTACCAGCCAAAAACGTACGAATGTTATAGTGTCTATCTCGATTTTAACCTTCATATTTTCAGTATAGCGCTTTATTGTTAAAAACTAAAATTTGCTATAATGTGCTTATGGCTTTTTACGATAAAACCATTAAAGAAACGCTAGTTGAACTTGAATCAACCACCAAAGGCTTATCCGATATCGAGAGCGATGAGCGGTTGCGTCACTACGGCTTAAACACGATCAAGGTTAAGTCTGACCCGCTTTGGCGTAAAATTATTGAGCCGTTCAAGTCGATTTTTATGACAGTACTGATAGTAGCGGCAATTGTTAGCTTGTGGCATAAGTCGTATTTTGATGCTGGGTTGATTATTTTTATCATGGCGGTGAACGCAATTATTTATTATGTACAACGGTTTTCGACTGAGCGGATTTTGCGATCGCTGCAAAAACAGTCTGTTGCTGAAGTCGAGGTGCTGCGAAAAGGGCGGCGTGAGATGATTGCTGCGACACTACTAGTTCCGGGAGATGTAATAATACTTGATGAGGGTGACAAGATTCCTGCTGACGCTCGCGTCTTTGAAGCGCGTTCGTTCCGAGTTGACGAATCGCAATTAACTGGCGAGTCGCTGCCGATTGAAAAAACTTGTGCTGTCCTGCCGAGCGACCGCGAAATTTACGAACAATCCAACATGGTTTTTCAAGGTTCATTTGTCGTTGGCGGTACTGCCATGGCGATAGTAACCGCTACTGCGAACGATACCGAATTTGGCCGTTTGAGCGATTTATCGTCTGGCGACCATAATATCAATCCTGTACAGCAGAAAATCGATAGTCTTATCACGCGTATAGTGGCTGTTATTCTAGGTATTGCTTTGTTTGCTTTTTGGTTGGCACTAGCTCGCGGTGTTGAATGGAGCGAAGCTCTGCGCTTTGTGATTGCTCTCAGCGTCAGTGCAGTGCCCGAGAACTTACCAATTGCTATATCAGTCATTTTGGTATTAGCAATGCGACGTATGGCTCGCCGTAAAGCATTGGTGCGAACTATGGGTTCAATCGAGTCAATCGGCGCCATCACTACTATTGCCACCGACAAAACTGGCACACTAACGCGCAACAAATTATCGGTTCAAGAAATTTGGCACCCGCGCCACAACGAAAAACGTATTTTGCAGACACTTGCTGCTAGTATTCTATTAAACAAGAGAAAAACTGCTGATCCGCTTGATAAAGCTTTCGCTTCGTTCATTAACTCGTCCGAAGCGACTCCCAAACTTGGCCAGCCTTTGCGGGAATTTACATTTGAGCATTCAATGGCAATGAGCGGCAATTTGCGGCATGATGGCGCTAAGTATGCTCTAGCTGTTAAGGGCGCGCCAGAGAAAATCGTTGACCATTGTGATATCACCGAAGGCGAACGCGAGAAAGCTTTAGTTGAATTACATCATCTGACTGGACTTGGTTTTCGAGTAATTGCGCTAGCACATGCGTCGCTCAATAAACCAATTGACTCGCTTGAAAGTATTCCAGATAATACGCCGCTGGTTTTTGATGGTTTTGTTGGCGTGGCAGATACACTGCGGCCAGAAGCCAAAGGCGCCATTGCTCGCGCGCAAGCCGCTGGCATCAGCGTGCGTATGGTCACCGGCGACCACTTCGAGACGGCTTATCATATCGGTAAGCAGCTTGGCTTGGTCGAGCATCGCAACCAGGTTTTTGATAGCCGGCAGATTATTACATTATCTGACGACGAACTAGCTGAAAGGTTGCATACTATCCGTGTTTGCGCGCGCGTTTTGCCCGAGCATAAGCATCGCATCCTTGAAGTACTCAAGCGCGATAATATTACTGCTATGACTGGCGACGGTGTCAATGACATTCCGGCACTGACCAATGCTCATGTCGGCGTCGCTATGGGGGCAGGGGCACAAATTGCCAAAGATGCAGGCGATATTATCTTGCTTGATAATAATTTTCGCTCAATTGTTTCGGCTATTCACGAAGGCAGGACTGTTTACGCCAATATTAAGCGCATGGTAACGTATCTGTTGGCTACTAATCTCGGCGAAGTTATCGTATCGCTGAGCGCGTTGATTTCCGGTTTACCGCTGCCGCTGGCGCCTGTGCAGATTTTATGGGTTAATTTAGTCACTGATAGCGCCATGGTAATTCCGATTGGACTGGAGCCGGGCGAGCCTCGGAATATGCTAGAGAAGCCAAAACGCGCTAACGCGCCGCTACTCAGTAAATTTATGACTTCGCGAATATTGTTGATTGCCATAATTATGTCATCAATGACGCTGGGATTCTATATTTATTTCAATCAACGCTTTGGTGCTGATTATGCTCGGACAATTGCTTTTTGTTCGCTGGTAACCGCGCAGTGGGCTAGTGCTATCGAGGCACGCAGTGATTACGAATCGCTAATTGGTCGGTTGCGCAAGCGAAATGCACCCTTTATCGTCGGACTAATCATCGCTGTCACGCTGCAGATTGCCGCTCTGGCTACGCCGCTTGGACGGTTGCTGCATATTACGCCAGTAGACAACACGCATCTTCTCTTAGTGACTGTCTCTGCTCTCATTATACCTATCGTCTTGATTGAACTGCATAAATGGGTAGGGCGAAAGTTCTTTGGCAAGCGACCGAATCTTCAGCGAATTACCAAGCGTCTTAAACGGCCGCTCAAGAAAAATAAAAAGTTTGCTAATTAATTCCGGCGCTTGATATGTCCACGCAATAGTTCTAAATCAGCTAAATCTTTACGACGAGCCATCTTTCGTTTGGCAGCAATCAGCCGGTCGGTCGAGACCACGGGTATTCCATCGATGGTTTGCATATCTCGCTGTAATGCTGTCAAGGAATTACCCATCCAACTTTTTAGCAGATTGTATTGTTCATGTACCAAAATTCGCTTGCCGCTAGTTAGTGTCACCTCACGCCAATGTTTCTTGCTCGCGAAACGGTCGTAAACTTCGCGCGATACTACTAAATCAACATTAGGTGTATCGCGCAAATGCATCATATCAAGCACGGCACCGCCGACCACGATATACGAATCGCTAGCGATTTTAAGGTCTCTGATCATTTCAATTGCCGAAGCCTGTTTCTGATGCGCCAGTGCCAGAGACAATGTTGTGTAAATGTTGCGGCTGCCAATTATATCGGTAATGCCATAGATATCAAACTGGCTGCGCAATCCCGGTGACACGTGCGCAAAAGCAATCGCGATACCATCTTCGCCAAGCTCGCGGTACAAACGTTTGAGTGCTTCAACCGCTGTATAGTCGATATCATCAATCGCTCCGGCATCAATCACCACGTATGTTACTGGATGTTTAGCGCGATGAATAGCTCGCCGTAACCGTTCAGCGAAATAATTAATATTCTCGAAAAAAAGCGATTCGCCGAAAGCATAAACTAATGTATCTTTTGGCAAAGAGTCTATCTTATCTTTTACCCGATCAGCCGCCCATGATGACAGCTCGCCATCGCGCAGCAGCACAGCGTCATCAGGGTGGTACTGCCGGCGTAATCGTTCCATCAGCGAGGCTGCTACCGCTACCAAAATACCTAACTGTACGCCGAATAGTACCGTACAAGCTAGAGCAACTAGCGCGATCATAAACTCCTCATGATGGACAGCCCACAAATAGTGCAATTCACGAAAACGAATCAAGCGTAAACCTGCCGTACAAACTATCGCTGCTAGTGCTGCTAGCGGCACGTAGTGTAACAAAGTACCGCCAAAAACGATCAACGCCATCATTGCTAAGCTGGCAACAATACCGCTCAATTGCGAACGCATACCCAGCGAGTCGGCTAACTGGCTGCGCGGCGGCGAGGCGCTAACGGTATAGCCGTGGAATAGAGCTGAAGCAATATTAGCTATTCCAAGGGCTACCGTATCTTGGTTGGTCTGGATTTTATCGTCGTGCTCGCTACCAATGGAGCGCGCTGTCATGGAACTCTGGACTAGTACTACGAGCGCAATTGATAATACGGTTGGCATAATTGTATTTAGCATCTCGAGCGACACTGTGGGCACTATTAAGTTTGGTATGTTGCTTGGCAGCGAACCTAAAAACTCTACGCCGTACGCATCGACATGAAATACTATTGCAAATATTACGGCCATAGCAATACCGATTAGCTCGCTCGGTATTCGCGATGATCGCCAAAACAACACTACACCTAGCACCAAGAGTGCTAGCGTAGCGGTCATCCAATTGATTGAACCAGCTTGCGCGGTAATTGACGCTAAATGACTCCAGAAACCGCCTGATGCTTTCAAGCCTAATAGAGCTGGTATCTGTGTAACAATTAGTTGTACTCCTACGCCTGCCATAAAGCCAATCATCACTGGTCGCGATACCAGATCTGCCAAAAAGCCAAATTTGAATAACCCCAGCAATAGTAGTAGAACGCCTGATAGCAACGTCATCGCTGCGATTGTATTAACATATTCTGGCGTACCTGTTTGTGCCACTAGCACTGCGCCTGACGCCAGTAGAATGGCTGTCGCTGAATCTGCGCCAACCACTAATCGATGTGAATACCCCAACAACCCAAATACTAGCGCACCAATAATTGTCGTATATAAACCAGTCTCGGGCGGCAGTCCGACGATTACCGAAAAAGCCAACGCATTGGGAACATTCACGACGGCTATCAACAACGCCGTTATGATATCATGCCGCAAGTAAGATTTCTTGTACCGCAATATGCTCGGCAGAGACACTTTTCGCATATTTATTATACTAATGGTATTTGGGGGTGGCGTCAATAAAACAAAGTAAACTATGAATTTGCTAAATGTTGATACGATTCATAAAAATAAACCGCTTAGATTATCCAGATCTGAGCGGTTTATGATATTTTCGTTTGCATAATTTGGCCCACTTTTTATGTTACCCCCCCACCTAACTCCAAAGCGTAACTCACTTAAGTGTATGGCAGCATTACTTTATGATTCGGCTGGAATTACCTCTGTTTTTCCTAACAATAACACGATATAATTGTTATCATGAACCACGCTAGCATTTTAAGTGAAATAGTTAAGACAATAAAAGAGCTTGATGAAAAACAAACACTATATATTCTCAAGGGATTTAATTTTATATCTGACCAGTTAGAGCAACTGGATTTCTTATTCCTAAAAGATGAAGTTGTTACAGAGACAAATTTTGACTCACAAAATAACCTTCGAAAGCTACTATCAGGCGATAAGGCGTTCTTTGCTTGGTATGAAGACCTAATTTTTCTTGATATAAATCAAAAGATTGGCGGTGTAAAGGACTTTACGAACTATACAATCAAGATAATTGAAAACGATCTGTTTTTTAATTATTATCCAGACTTTAATTCTGTGAATGTAGGTGATAAATACTTAAAATACAACGCCGATACAGACAATATTGTTCAGCTGTATTATGGCGATATTGCGATCGACAACAACCAAGCATTTGTCGTCTATAACGATGTATCCGACAAAGAGATAACAAAAATCAAAATATCTGAATTATTACCGACAAACTTTGTTAGTGGTGATAGCGAAATTGTCGAAATGCCGGAGGAAAGCGATAATATCTCATTTGCAGTATTAGTTAAAGAGATTATCAGCAAAAATGTAACTGAAATAACGATTTTAAAAACAAGCGATAGTCAAGATGTAAAAATTAAAAACCTAACAAAACTACTTAAATCGTTAGGCGTTAAAATATCTGCACGCAAATATTCAACGTCAACTTACAAAGTTGATGATACCGATTACGACCAGTATGAAGCTATACTGAAGCGAAAGAATGACAATTTTAAATTTAAAGACCTAAAAATATACAAGGACCCATATGAGGGCAATGAACTGATTAATATTAATCAATCAGTAATCGTAGATAAAATCGTCAAAAATGTTGAACTGGCACAAAGAGAAGAATCTTTCCGAGATATTTTTGTGACAGCCCCCACTGGCTCTGGTAAGTCTGTAATGTTATACCAGCAGTATATATTGCTGAAAAATATGATTTACTGACAATAGTAGTCACTCCTTTGATAGGCTTAATGAATGATCAAGTAGTAAACATTAAGGCACTAACCGAAAAAGCGGCAACCATTAATTCTGATTACACACCGATAGAAAAAGAGCAGACTCTAGAGAGAGTCAAAAGCGGCGAGGTGTCAATACTATATCTATCGCCAGAATCACTACTTTCAAACACCGATATCACAAATCTTATTGGCGAACGCAAGATTGGTCTAATAGTGGTTGACGAATCACACATTGTAGCGACTTGGGGCAAAAGTTTCCGTCCTGATTATTGGTACTTAGGTGATTTTATAGCCAAACTACGCAATAGCGAAAAGAGTGATCATCATTTTCCGATCGCTACTTTTACGGCAACATCAACATTTGGCGGTGATGACAATATGTATTCCGATATTGTTGAATCACTAAAAATGACTGCAGAAAAGTTTATCGGTAATGTAAAGCGAGATGATATCGTGTTTGATATTCGTCATCACACAAAAGACCACGCCTATAAAGAGGAAAAGCTTGAGACTGCCGCCAAAGAAATAAACAAATTACAAAAAACAAAAGATAAAACTCTTGTCTATGTACCATATACTAGCCATATTACTGATCTTATGGCAAAAATGGATGACCAGACTAAAGTTGGTAAGTATTATGGCGGAATGTCAGCGGGTGAAAAAAATGAAACTTTGGAAAAGATTAAAACTGGTGAAGAGAATATCATTCTAGCGACAAAAGCATTTGGTATGGGAATTGATATTGATGATATTAAGAATGTGTATCATTTTGCTCCAACCGGCAACATCGCTGATTATGTACAGGAGATCGGTCGTGCCGCTCGCAAAAATGGCATGACTGGCGTAGCGGCAACAGATTTTTATAAAGAAGATTTCCGCTATATAAATCAGTTATACGGCATGTCCAGTATTAAACACTGGCAAATTATAGCCGTTTTAGAAAAGATTTTTGACATCTACCGCCGTAAGAATAAGCGTAATTTCCTTGTATCTCCTATGGAATTCTCATATATCTTTAACGATGTACCGCCACATGAAATTGACGCAAAATTAAAAACTGCCTTACTTATCATTAAAAAAGATTTTGAAATACAAAGTCGATCTAATTACATACCACTGATATTTAAGCCAAGAAGCATGTTTACTAATGGCTATTTCATGGTAAATGATGACATGGTAGACACACTGAAGCGGTTTGGAGTATGGCAGTGCTTCAAGAGACTTGAATTACCTCGCAAAGTAGAAACTATAAGAGATGGTCTACCAACGACCATGTATTCACTTGGTGATACTTTTGTACTCGATTTTAAGAAACTGTGGGAGAGCAAGTACAAAGATATGTCGTTCGCCAGCTTCAAACACAATTTCTTTTCTAACGATTTAGACAAGAATTTCAAAGTAGGCGAAAAGCTGGTTGCAAGATCAATTATTCAAATCAATGGAGGTGATGTTAATTTTAGCGAAATAAACAATAGATTAACTGCTACTATGAATAGTTTACAGGAAATTCTTGATGAACTTCGTCAAAATAATAAGCATTTTACTGTTAAAGAACTAGCAAAGCATATTCGTGAAAAGACTACCATTAAAAAGCCCTACATAGCCGACATGTTGGCACAATCAATCATTCATATACTAAACCGCGTGCCCATTAGTAATTTTATTCAAAGCCCATTTGCAACATATAACAGCCAGACTGATAAATGGAATATTCAAAATATGACTTATGAAACACGAATAAAACGAATAGTCGGCTCTGCTTATAGATCTCTGCCACCAGAATCAACACAGACTGTACGATTTACAGGTGCTGACTTAAAGAGCAATCTGGATCTTTTATTAGCGCAGCTTTTAGAAATACTGGAGCTTGCAGACGTAAAAATATCTGCTGGTAATAATCCAGAATTCTTCATACGTGTCAACAGCCCTAGTGCTATTGAAAAAATAGTGCGTAATAAATCATATACAAGTAAAACTGTTAGTTTGGTTGACTATAAGCATAAAGAATCATGCCGTCTTATGGAAAAATTCTTTACCGAATTAATAAGCGACGAGGATCGCTGGAATTTTATTGAACAATATTTTCTAGGAAAAACAGAGGTAATTCCAGCTGAATCATAAAGTAATGCTGTCATGCATTCAAGTGGATTATGTTTTGGGGTTAGGTGGGATATGACATAAGAATACATTTAAATAAAACAGATTTTTTATCTTTATAAAATTAAAAAATCAGCGAGGATAAAACAGAAAATCAAAAATCTGTTTTATTTGTATACCGTGCGATATAAGGCATGGCGTGCTAGGATAGTGCTGAAATAGGTTTAAGTAAAACCTAAAAAGTGAGCTAAATATTTGAAGGGGAGCAAAAAGGTATTTTTGGTTTTTTTATTCTCGGTTTCAAAAGTTCAACGAAGAAGTCGCCATTTCTGGCGACGGTTCCGTTTTAATCTTGTATGTGGCTGGGTCGGCAGGACTCGAACCTGCGAATGCTGGGACCAAAACCCAGTGCCTTACCACTTGGCGACGACCCACTAATAAACGAGCGTGCAACAAGTATTATACCACGCTCATCAACGATATGGAAATTGCGACATAGTAGAATATAACCGCACCCATTCCTCGGGGGTCAACTCTGACGGTTTGCGTTCAGGGTTGATGCCGGCTTTAATGCGCGGTACGGCAGCGAAGGCTTTTTGCGAGGCGTAGCATTTTGCGACGAAACTTTGGTACTCGTCGCGTTCTAATGTAGGCAAGAGCGGCTCGGGTCGCGGTTTCAGCTCTAGCAGCACGGTATCGACTGCTGGCGGCGGTGTGAAATCTGTGCGGCGTAGCGGTCGGCGGATTCGTGTCTGCCACCACGGAGCTAATTGCGCGCCTAATTGAGAAGTAAAGTGCCGGTCGCTCGGTACTAATTTTTGCGCGAATTGTTTTTGGACGATCAGGTAAATTGATCGCGGTGCGTGCATCTCGTCGTCGCTAGTTAATTTGCGTACTATGTCGGCGCTCAAATGAAAGGGAATATTAGCAAAAACTTTGTATGGTTCATTTGGTAATTTCGCTCGTAGAAAATCTTGCGCTATGACTTTGACGTTTTTATATCGGCGCATATTTTGCTGTAGTTTGTTGAGAGCGCTTAGTTCGTTCTCGTATGCCAAAACTTGCCGGCATCGGCGTGCTAACACTGCCGTAATGGCGCCGCTGCCAGCGCCGATATCTATTACCGAATCGCCGCGACGTATGTTGCCGTGGCCTATCAATTCGGCGATCAAGCGCGGATTACGCAAAAAATGCTGCGAGTGGGTGACGACTTGGCGTTTCATAATGCGATTTTATCACGAAAAGCCGCTAATCAGTTGGCAATCTTTACCATAAGCTTTATAATATATAGTTATGAATGCACACGAAAAACACTCGATAAAGCAATATTTGCGTGCGGCAGACTATCTGACGGTGGGGCAAATATTTTTGGCAGAAAATCATCTGCTGAAAAAGGAATTAACTTTTGACGATATCAAATCGCGGATTCTCGGACACTGGGGAAGCGGGCCAGGTATTAACTTTGCTTACGCGCATCTCAGTTATTCAGCCAAGAAACATGACAAAGACATGATGTTTGTGTTGGGGCCGGGGCATGGCTTCCCGGCACTGCAAGCTAATCTTTTTTTGGAAGGTACGCTTGCTAATTTTGATCCGTCGATGGAGACTAACCTGGATGGTATTCGCAAACTATGCCGCGAATTTAGCTGGCCGTATGGTTTTCCGAGCCATTCTAATCCCGAGACGCCGGGCGTGATTCTCGAGGGCGGTGAACTTGGTTACGCGCTCAGTACTAGCTACGGCGCGGCGATGGATAATCCTGATTTGACGGTAGCTTGTTTGGTTGGTGACGGCGAAGCCGAGACTGGGCCGACAGCTGGTGCTTGGCATCTTAACAAATTACTCAATCCACGCAAAGATGGCGTAGTATTGCCGATTCTTCACCTCAATGGTTATAAGATTTCGGCGCCGACTGTTTTTGGCCGAATGAGTAATTACGAACTGATGACGCTCTTTAGCGGCTACGGTTATGAGCCGCGCATTGTTGACGCTACAAAAGACGGCGTCGATCCGCACGACGAAATGGCAAACGCGCTTGAGTGGGCACACAATTTGGTTGCCGAGATTCGTGCTAGTACGAACACAGAAGCGCCGCGCATGCCGATGATTATTATGCGAACGCTAAAGGGGTGGACTGGACCGAAATTTGTCGAGGGTAACAAAATCGAAGGTAACTGCCTAGCACACCAGACAGTACTTAGCGAAGCGAAATCTGACCCCGAGCAGCTCAAAATCTTGAATCAATGGCTCAAGAGTTATAAGTTTGACGAGCTATTCAACGAAACGACAGGCTTTGGTGATTTTGTCAAGGATATCTTGCCTGAACAGCTAGAGAAGCGCTTGGGCATGTCGCCGCATGCTCGTGGCGGCGCAACTGTTTATCGGCCGCTGGTGCTGCCAGACGTCGAGCAGTTTGCTGAAGACGCCGAAATCCCTGGTACTATTGGCTCTAGTAGTATGCGTCGGGCTGGCGCTTACTTGACCGAGGTTTTTCGCCTCAACGCTGATAATAAGAACTTCCGCTTCATGAGTCCAGATGAGACCTATTCCAACAAGCTTGACGAGATATTCCAGGCTACTAGCCGTAGCTGGCAATGGCCGATTATGGAGTGGGATAAGGATCTGTCGCGTGATGGCCGAGTCATGGAAATGTTGTCCGAACACAACATGCAGGGCTTGATGCAAGGCTACGTACTAACGGGCCGCCACGCTATATTCGCTAGTTATGAAGCATTTTTGCAAGTCGTCGGTAGCATGGTTGACCAGTATGCTAAGTTTCTCACCCAAAGCCGTAATGTCGAGTGGCGCGGTACTATACCTAGTATCAACTATATACTGACCTCGAGCGGTTGGCGCCAAGATCATAATGGTTTCAGTCACCAGAATCCCGGCTTTATCGACGATATTCTACGCCGCCAGAGTAATTTCAGTGATGTTTACTTCCCATCGGACGGTAATGTCACGCTAGTTTGCTTAGAGCATATGCTGTCAAGTGTTCGCCAGATTAACGCGCTGGTGGCCGGTAAAACTCTCGAGCCGCGCTGGTTGTCGCCAGAACTCGCTCGCCAGCAGGTCGATGCTGGTCTGATGGTTTGGGATTTTGCTAGCGATGAATATCCTGATCTAGTTATGGCCGCTTGCGGCGATTATCCGACCAAAGAAACTATGGCAGCTATTGATATTGTCAAAACGCATTGTCCGAATGCTAAAATTCGCTGCGTTAACGTTTCGAGTCTGACTACTGTTGGCTTTGGTACGTTGCGTCGCGTTGCCGACCAAAAGTTCTTTGACAAGGTGTTTACTGACGACAAGCCAGTTATCTTCAATTTCCACGGCTATCCTCAGACAGTCAAATCGATTCTCTTTAACTATGCTGTTGATTCGACACGCTTCGATATTCGCGGCTACAAAGAGATCGGTTCGACAACCACGCCGTTTGATATGCATGTTCGCAATGAAACCAGCCGCTATGATTTGGCAATTGCTGCATTCCGCCAGCTGGGCCGCAATGGCGTCGTTCCGTTTGAAGAGGCCGAGCACTTAGCTTCGATTTACCAAGGTAAGATTGACGAGAATACTGCTTATATCAAGGCTAACGGCGTTGACTTGCCAGAAATTGACGCCTGGGTGTGGCCAGCAGCGCGCGGACTAGACGAGGTAAAAGAGGAAGCCTGGCACGGGCAAACAAATTAACGTAAAGAAAAGGGTGGGGGAATGTCATTACTACTAATCGCAAATCCAGGCAGCGCTAGCCGCAAATACGCGCTGGTCGACGACAAGCTCAAAGAAGTTGCCGCGTTACATATCGAGCAGAGCGGCAGCGAATTAATCGCGACGCTGCGTACTGGCGGCGATACGCGGCAAGTACCGCTTGGTTTTGCTGACATTTCCCAGTCGGCCGCACATCTGTATGGCATTTTTAACCGCGAACATTTACTAGAAAGTCCTAGCGATGTTCGCGCGATTGGCCTGCGGATTGTTGCACCGAGCAACTATTTTCTCAAAGACAGGCTTGTTGACGATGACGTTGTCCAGCATATACGCGATATTCTGCCGCTTGACCCGATTCACGTCTCCGGTACGCTGCAAGAGCTAGAGGCTCTGCGCTCGTCGCTGCTGACTGTACCAGTGGCGCTAATTTCGGATAGTGCTTTTCACGCTCGCAAGCCGAGCTACGCCTGGAACTATGGTATCAATCTGCAAGACGCTGATCGCTTCGAGATTAAGCGTTTTGGTTATCATGGTTTGTCGGTTTCGTCTGCTGTTAATGAGCTGTGGAACCGCGGTAAATTACCACCAAAGGTTGTCGTCTGCCATTTAGGTAGCGGCTCGTCGGTGAGTGCAGTTTTTCACGGGCGCAGTATCGACAACACCATGGGTTACTCGGCGCTAGAGGGGGTAATTATGGCAACGCGTACTGGCTCGATTGATTACACTGCTGCTATGGCGCTCAAAACCAAACTTGGTCTCGACGATGATCAGTTTGAACATTATCTTGATGAGAAGGGCGGTCTACTCGGACTCAGCGGAACTAGCGATATTCGTGAAATTCTTGATCGCGAAGCTAATGGCGACCATATTGCTCATCTAGCGCTGATGACTTTGATTCACAGTATCCATAAGGCTATCGGCGCCATGGTGGTCGCCATGAACGGCGCCGACTTGCTGGTATTTACTGGCACAGTAGGGGAACGTTCGGCGAATTTGCGCCGGCGCATCGTTGCTCACTTGGAATGCCTCGACTTCATACTTGACGGCAATCGTAACAAATCATGTCTTAACCCGACCGAGTTCACTAGCATCTCGCAAGCGGCAGTCAGTAAGCCGATAATTGTCATACCGACAGATGAAGGCGTCGAAATCGCTCGCCACACTGTTAAGTTACTAGCGTCATAATTTTGGTTGTTGGAAAGGTGTGCGTTATTGCTGTGGGGACGCCTTTCGTGATCTTTACCAAACGGTATCTTTCATTTTGTTATAATAAGTATGATGAAAAGACAGTCACTCGAGACTATTCACCTTGACAAAATCGTTGGTGGCGGGCAAGCACTAGGGACGCTGGCCGATGGCCGCAAATGTTTCGTGTGGGGCGGTTTACCCGGGGAGTTGGTTACAATTCGCCTTACCAAGAAAAAATCACATTTTGTCGAAGGTGTCGTTACCGAGGTTATTGAGCCGTCACCAGAACGCATCACGCCGCGCGACCCAGACAGCTATCTTTCGACCAGTCCGTGGCAAATCATGCCGCTCGAGATTGAGCAGGCGTACAAAAGGCAATTGATCGACGACGCCTTTACGCTGCATGGTATTGCATTACCAGAGACAGTTGACATTTATTGCGACAATGTCGCATATGGTTATCGCAACAAAGTTGAATTTAGCTGGTATAGCGAATCGGTGGTATCCCGAGCGGTATCTCAGAAAAAATCTGGGCTTGTCTCGGGTCCCGAATTATTTTCTGATAATAACCAAGAGATAGACGCGGATAGCGACCGTGAAGAATCATCTGGTGATACGCTTGATTTAGCATTTTTCCGTCGCGGCAGCAAGGGCAAGATTGTCGTCAATGACACGAGCTTGGCGCGCCCAGAAATCAACAACTTGGCGCGTGCAATCCGCGACTTGCTACGCCATAAACATGTCTCGGCTCGCCAGCTCAAAACCTTACTCGTCCGCTGCGATCAATCGGGAAGTTGCGTATGGCAGTTGTATGTTAAAGATCGCTTGCCCGAAATAATTACCGCTGATGAAGCCGCCAAATTACCGGCTCAGGGCGGGGAAATTATCTATTCCGACCCGCGCTCGCCAGCCAGCCGCATCACCGAGCGCTTGGCGCTTTTCGGTAACACCACCTTGACCGACACCATTCTTGGCGTGCCATTCCGCTACGCCTGCGAAGGCTTTTTCCAAGTCAACATCCCGGTTTACGAGCAGGCGCTGCGCGATATGAAGGAGTGGGCAGGGCGCGATTGCAATACCCAACACTCGGGTCGGCAGCTCGGGCACCACCAGAAAAAACCTGAACAGCACGGAACAAACAGTCAGCACGGCTCGTCAAACTCTTTTTCTGAAGGCTTTGCCTTTCCGGCGAGTGTGCTCCAAGAGCGCCGGGCTCAGTTGGCGGCACATGGCGACATCGATAGTCAACAGCGAGTAATATCTCAGAAAAAATCTGGGCAACTTCACGTGGGTCCCGGATTATTTTCTGATGATATTCGAGCTGTTAGATTATCAGCCCTCGACCTCTACGCTGGCGTTGGCACCATCGGCCTGACTATTGGCGACGGCAACGTCACGCTGGTGGAAATCAACGCCGATGCTGTCCGCGAAATGCAGCGCAACATCACCGAACTTGACCGCACCGACGCCCGCGCTGTCCTCGCTCCCAGCGAACAAGCTCTCAATTATATTACAGGCAAGGAAATCGTTATCGTTGATCCACCGCGCGCCGGCTTGCATCCCGACGTTATTGCGACATTGTTACAACAGCTACCGCCGCGTATCATTTATCTCAGCTGCAATCCTGTTACCCAAGCCCGCGACGTCGCCTTACTCCAGCAAAGCTACCAAATCGCCTGGCATCGCGGCTATAATTTTTTCCCGCGTACGCCACATATTGAACACTTAATCATTCTTGATAAGAAGCCGTAAAGCTGCTCTTTCTATGCAGAGTTTATCTGGCTAATTCGAATGCAAGGCCAGCTAATTGCTGCTATACTATTAGGTGATGTTTGACAAAGCCATTGACGCCATCAATAACGCGCAGAAAATTGTTGTAGTCCAAGCGGAAAATCCTGACGGTGATAGTATCGGCAGCAGCTTAGCCTTGGAAGAAATTCTAAGTGACCTCGGCAAAAATGTTCAGCTGCACTGTCCAGTTGATACACCGAAATACTTACGTTACATTCACGGCTGGGATCGAATAACTAGCGATTTTGACACGAATGCTGACTTAGCAATTATCGTTGATACTAATGCTGAACTATTAATCAGTAAAAGCTTAAGTATGCCAGGTGTGCGTCATTTTCTTGAGACGCGTCCCGTTATAGTGTTGGATCATCACGCAACTGATTCGACGCTGACTTTTGATGCTACTCATGTCAACCAGCCGGTAGTCGCAGCTGGCGAACTGATTTACAATCTAGCGCATACTGCTGGCTGGGTAATTAATCCGCAAGCTGCAGAAAATATGCTGATTGCTATCATGAGCGATAGTCTCGGCTTAACAACACAAAATACCACAGCCGACTCGTTTCGTGTCGCTGGCGAATTAACTGCGCTCGGTGCTAGCAACTCAGCTATTGAAGAACGACGCCGCGAATTTATGAAAAAGTCGCCAGAGATTTTGGCATACAAGGGCCGCTTGATTGAACGTATCGAATATTTGCTTGATGGTAAATTAGCTATAATTCACATCCCGTGGGAAGAAATCCAGAAATATAGCGATCAGTATAACCCGAGCGTTCTAGTGCTCGACGAAATGCGTTTAGTTGAGGGGGTTGAAGTGGCTTGCGCTATCAAAACTTACCCTGACGGAAAATTAACTGGGAAATTACGCAGTAATATGCCAGTGTCAGAGCAGATAGCTGGATATTTCGGCGGCGGCGGGCACGCTTATGCTGCAGGTTTTCGCGTGTATGACGATTATGCAGTGATTGTGCGCGAACTAGTTGAGGCTGCGGATAAGTCTTTGCGCGGGTAATTTGTCTATATCTAAATTAAAAAACCGCTAGCGTAGTTGTAGCGGTTTTTTCTAATTCCACTAGTTATTTAGTAGATAAATTGTCCGAATGTACCTGGTCTTACTGTACGTTTGTTGTAATTGCCAGCGCGGTAATTCCAGCCCATTTCTGAAACAGTATAGCTGCCATCGCTATTAACCGACTCGACGTAAGCAACATGGCCGTTTGTCACCGCGACAGCTCCAGCGCGCGGGGCGCTACCAGTTGATTTACCGGCAGCTTGGGCGCTGGAAATCCAACCATAACCGGCATTGCCATATACAGCGACGTCTGGGCGGCGGCTGTGAACGTAATCGGTGCACCACATGCCGTTGCCGACGTAGTAGCTTGATGAATTAATCGGCTTTGAGCTATACGATCGCGTAGTAACTGTAGAAGTCCGAGCTGATAGAGTAGAGCTGGCGGCTGCTTGCTGTGCTGTGACGACCGCTGATGAACGGTCTGGTAAGGTTTCTTCTGCGCTAGGAATTCGCAGCTTCTGCCCTATATCAATAGCGTTTGGGTTGCCAAGCGATTCGTTGGCGTCAAAGATACGCGTCCAGGTTGTATTGTATTTTTCGGCAATTGACGCCAAGCTATCGCCTGCGGCTACTATCGCGTAGGTTGATTGTTCGATTGATTTTGTCTCGTTAGATTTGCCCTTTGGCGTAGACACTGGTTTTTTGGTCTTATCGTCATCAACTTCGCTGGTTTGCTTTTCGTCCGCTTTTGCTAGCAAGGCTTTCTTGTTTTGGGTAGCTAGCAGCGGTGTTCTCCTTGCGATTGTTAATTTATTTTTATTTTGCTGTGCGAGTAGTAGCGAGCGGCCCGTACTCGTTTCGGCATAGGCTGGGTGCGTTGCTATTAAGCATATTGCACCAGCGGCACCGATTGTCGTCAAGACCCCGTATAAACGCATAATTGTCTCCTTGGTTAAATACCCCCACGGATAGGCTAAACTTCAAATACTCGTGGATTTATGTCCTGGCTTATTATTATCTTAATCGTAATTTTCACAGGACATGAGACCAATCATAGCAAAACGTAGTATTTTGGTCAATAATTTTATAGTGGTAATGCTACACTACCTCTGGAAAATTAGGTGGACTTTCTAGTTATTTTTTGGTATAATCGTAGACGTTTTATTAAATCAATGTTGGGAGACGTCAAGTCGCTTGTACCACAGAAAGGATTAAATATCTGATGGCTAAAAAAGCCGAACTATTAGAAAAAGCTGCTGAACTCAAGCTTGACGTCAGCGAAAAAAATACTATAGCCGAGATTGAAGCGGCCATCGCTGCCGCTGAAAAGCACTCAGTCCGCGAAGCTACAATTGCTAAAGCTGGTAAGCGCAGCGCCAAAGCTATCGAAGAAGCCGAAGCTAAAGCTGAAAAAGAAGCTCGCAAAGAAGCTGGCGACACTACGCCGCAGGGCGACGCTGAAGCAGCTGTCAAAAAAGGCCCAGCGCCAAAGGTTCGTCCGTTGATTGAACGCCGCGGCAAAGCTTACCGCCAGGCTGCCGAAAAAGTTGAAAAAGACAAAGCTTACACGCTCGCCGATGCTATCAAACTTGCTACCGAAACCAATCCGAGTAAATTTGACGCTAGTGTTGAAGTTCACGTTCGTCTAGGCGTCGATCCGCGTCAAGCCGACCAAAATATTCGTTCGACCGTAGTTCTACCTCATGGTACTGGCAAGACTGTTCGGGTAGCCGTTTTCGCAGCTGACACTGATGCTGACAAAGCCAAAAAAGCTGGTGCTGATATTGCTGGCGATGAAGCTATCGTCAAACTTCTTGACAAGGGCACGCTTGATTTTGACGTCTTAATCGCTACGCCGGTCTACATGCCAAAGCTCGGTAAGTATGCTCGTTTGCTCGGCCCGAAAGGCTTGATGCCGAACCCGAAGAGCGGTACTGTCTCGACCGACGTCGCCAAAGCTACCGAAGAAGCCAAAGCTGGCAAGGTAGAATATCGTGTCGACAAGCAGGCTGCTATCCATTTAAGTGTTGGTAAAGTTAGCTTCGGCGCTGAAAAGTTGCTTGAAAACGCCAATACCTTCTTTGCTAGCTTGCAGGCGCAGAAGCCATCCTCTATCAAGGGCGTTTACATTAAATCGGTTGCTATCGCTACTACGATGGGCCCCGGCATCAAAGTTGATTATCAAGCAAAATAAACTCATATAATTTCAGAGCGAGACCTAGCATCTCGCTCTATTTTTAGAAGGAGGGTAGGGATGAGACAATATCTTGATTTACTTGATCGTATTCTAGCAGAAGGCGTCGAAAAGCATGACCGGACAGGTACTGGTACGCTCAGCATCTTCGGACATATGATGCGTTTTGATTTGCGCGAGGGCTTTCCACTACTTACTACCAAAAAACTCTTTACCAAAGGTATCTTCGGCGAGTTAATTTGGTTTTTGCGTGGCGATACCAACGTGCACTGGCTGCAAGAACGCGGAATTCATATCTGGGACGAGTGGGCTAACGAGAACGGTGATCTCGGTCCGGTTTACGGCGCGCAGTGGCGGGCATGGCCAGTGCCTAATGGTGAACATATTGACCAGATTGCTAACGTTATTGATCAGCTGCGCGTCAACCCAGACTCACGGCGGCTAATCGTTACCGCTTGGAATCCTGCCGAAGTAAACAACATGGCTTTGCCGCCATGCCATATGTTATTTCAATTCTATACCACACCCGCTGATTCCAATGACTCTGACCAGCGGCGCTGGTTATCGTGCCGGCTTGACCAGCGATCATGCGATACATTTCTGGGCGTCCCATTCAATATTGCTAGCTATGCATTATTGACTATGATAATTGCACAGCAGGTTGATATGCGGCCGCGTGAATTTATTTGGATGGGCGGTGATGTCCATTTGTACCTGAACCATATTGAGCAAGCAAAACTTCAGTTGACACGCCAACCGCGTCCGTTACCAACTCTCGACATCACACCAAAACCATCAATCGATGATTATGATCTTGATGATTTCAAGTTAAAAAACTACGATCCATGGCCGGCCATCAAAGCGCCAATTTCAGTCTAAATGTTGTTGCATGGCAAGACTACTTTTCATATATCGCAAATATATAAGGATAAGTGTTAGCGTCATCAGCAGCATGTGATTCTTCTGATGTTTTACGCCAAGTATCGTCAAGCTCGGGGAAAAATGTATCCGCTGGAAGTTCTGCGTCGACTTCTGTAGCGTATATTCTACTTACCACATTTGATTTGAGTGCGGCCGCGTAAACGGTTGCTCCGCCAATGATGTATATGTTATCTGTAATTGCCATTCGCAGAGCGCTTTCTAGCGAGCTAGCTGTTGCGACGCCGTCTAGCTTAGTATGAGTTAATACGATATTTTGGCGATTTGGCAGCGGACGGCCGATAGATTCATAAGTTTTACGGCCCATAATTACTGTACCGCCAGTGGTTAATTGGCGAAAATGCTGCAAATCTGCTGGCAAACTGCGCCCCCACGGCAGTTTGTTGTCAATGCCAATACCGCGCCGGCGATCGTAGGCGACTACTATGCTGCACTGCTTTTTCTGATTGCGTCCCATCAACTTAATCATATCACAGGCTAGTTGTGTAAGCGGTAGCGGTGAATGTATAATGAAAAGGCATGAAAACAGATTCGACCGAATTATCATCGCCAACCGGCATTTATAGCGATAGAGAAATCGCAGCAGCACTAGCAGGCGGTCATATCGTTTGCGACCCGGCGCCAGCGCGTATCAATGGTAGCAGTGTTGATGTAACGCTTGGCTATTATTTTTATAGAGCTGGCGCTCAAGGTAAGGAAAGGTTGTTTAACCCATTCGACGAAACTGACGTTCGGCGCTACTTTGGTGAATACAAAATTGCCAAGCCGTGGCACGAAGTTCGCCGCCGAATTACTGATCAAGGTGTCGCTAGCATTGATAGCATCAAAGGTATTAACGACGATCATCCGGTCATCGTCTTGCGGTCAAACGAGCGAATTCTGGCACATACTCATGAATTTATTGGTATTCTGCCGCCAGGTACTACCAGTATGCAGGCTCGTAGTACTACTGGCCGTATCGGCATCTCGGCTTGCTACTGCGCTGGTTGGGGCGACCCAGGCTATATTAACCGCTGGACTATGGAGATTCACAACCTCAACGAAAACGAGTACATCATACTACCAGTCGGCTACCGTATAGCGCAGATTGTCTTTAGCGCCACTGGACCAGTGGCTACCGAATACGCCAAGGCTTCTGGTAATTATCAAGCTAATATTAGCGCTGATCTTGCCGCTGTTAAAGCTGCTTGGCGGCCGTGGATGCTACTGCCGCGAGCTTATGCTTCGCCGGTAGAATTACCGCAACCTATCGCTGGTCTTAGCGAAGGATTACTGTAAAGGCCGGAGATTGTGTAATGAGCGGTACTTATATCGTCATCGAGGGTAACGACGGTACAGGCAAATCAACCCAAGCTGAACTGCTAGCTGATTACTGCCGCCAGCAAGGCCGGGAAGTGATAATTGTAGAGGAGCCTGGCAGCGACGACCTAGGCAAAACTACGCTCATTGCTAGCTACTTGCGCTCACTAATCAAAAACGGCACTCTAGCCCGTGATCCTGAAATCAACTTAGCACTATTTAGTGCTGCTCGCCGCGAATTATGGCAACAAAAAATTGCGCCAGCCTTAAATCGCGGCGCCATTGTTATTTCGGCGCGTAACTATATCTCAACTTTAGCTTATCAAGGATATGGAGAGGGGGTCGATACAGATCACATTATGACAACCACCAAGCTTTTTACAGACGAACGCTACATGAAGCCGGACTTCGTTATTATTTTAGCTCTTGACAACGAGAGCGAGCGTAAAAAACGGATTGCTAAGCGTAGCCAAAGTATAGACACTTCAGATACTTTCGAGTCGCGCGGCAGTAATTTTCAAAAACGTGTTGATGCCGCTTATCGTACAATTGCTAGCAAATTGCCTTCGTCTCATGTTATAGAATGTTACAGCAATAGTTATTACAAGACAGCCGAGCAAATAAACGTTGAAATTCAATCAATTGTTCAGCAGCTCTAATTCAATTATATCCAGCTCTTTCAAAAGATGCTCAAGCTCGTGGAATAGTTTCTCGCCGCCTTCGTCTGATTGGCCGTTGGTTTCATAGCTATTAGGATTCAAGCGGCTCATACGGTCATGGATGTCGTTGAGAACTCCTACGAATAGTTTGCGCGTTTCACGAGCTTCTTCGTCCAACTCTTGCTTTTTAGGATCGTCATCGGGCAGCTTGTAGTAGCCTTCCTTTTTGAGTTTAGCATCAATATATTTGTAAGCAATATGTGCGATGTCGCCAGTTCGCGATCGTTGGCGCTCATCTTTAGTCAAAAACTGAAACTCGATAGGAATATTGATTATTTCGCCAGGCTTGTACGGATGTTCTTGCCTTGTGATAAACGTTACCTTTGAAACTTCCATCTTTTTGTATCCTTTTTTTTCGATGTCCGCTTCAGTTTGTTCTTTTATTTGAATTTGCGATTTGTCTATACCAGATTCGGTTAAAGTTTGGGTCATAATCTCGACGTAATCGCTAGCACCTTGGATGTAGATGGCGGATTTTTTGCTAGTTGCCTTTTGCAGCTCGACATTTGGCAGGTCAGAAAGGATTTGCACTATTTCGGCAAAGTTTTTCGCCGATGATTCTATGTCTGGCGAGATATCCATCAGAGCAAATGGATCCATAGGCATATTGCCATTATCACGATCTGATTTATCAGCATACGAGCCGACAGATTTCAAGCGGTAATTGCCAGAGGTTAGGCGACCGCTGGGCAGTTGAGCTGCGAACTCGCCAACTACGGCAGGACATTCTCCGCTATAATCAGGGCCGACTACAAGCGAAACATCGTATTTGTCGCCGAAAATATTCTCCAATATACGCCTGACGCCGACTGTCTTTATATTGAATAACATGTCTCTTGCTTGCTCTATCGAGGCAAATTTGTTCAACTTTTCGAGGCGAATACGTTTTGCTAGGCCTAGCAGTTTCGAGCCTAAAGCTTCTAATCCTAATACTTCGCACAGCGGAGCATAGAACGATTCCGCTTCTAAGACATCTTGCAACAGCGCGGACTCCCGGTTGGATACTGGATGTTCCAAATTATCAATTAATTCGCAAGCTTTGATAATCACAGATTCGATATTTACAGTCTGCAAGAAGTCTTTCATGTATTCCGGATCTATGCGAGCTTCCGATATAGCCCAAGCTTCTCTTGGAACGACACCCTCGTACCTGTCGGAAATGACGCTGACTATATCTTTGCGGCGATTATTCTCGTTTGGCAAGCTTGCAGCGACTTCGTCGGCTAATGTTTTTCGATGTCTGCCGGCCGCTACCTCAATCTCGTCGAAATCTGACAAGAGATTCCGCATATAGCGTGCTTTATCATGGGGAATTCTGGGATCGGTAAAGTATCTTAATAGCGCTATCCCAGCAGCGTCGCGCGATTCTTGGCTATATTTTCCGTCTGGGTTGCGGAATCGGGATACGATATCATGCAGCATAATTGCATCGCGCGTATCAGGCATAAGATCGCCGGCAAAAGCCTTAACTAATCCATAAACTCTATGAGCATGCTCAATCAGATCAGGACGCTCCCGCGAGGCGGCCCTTAGATAATCAATAGCCAGACTGTCAACTAGATCGTTTGAATTATACTTCTCTGGATATTGTTGACTAGAAAACCCCTGCTCGTCAGCAGGGTTAAGCGTATTACATTCCCTTGTATAAACACCAGGGCTTGTCCTCGTTCTCACGAATCTCTATTGTACCAGAAACGCCTAAATATGTCAAGCATTTGCTATTGTGTAATGCAGCAAAATTTGCTATAATAGATGTTAGACATTGCCAGAGACAGCGGCCGCAGGAGTAATTCTGCTTAATATGCCGCCGAGGGAATCAACTTTTCCTGTAGTATAGTCTTTGGCGAGCGCCAAAGTTTTTTTGTTGCTCGCCGAATGTCGCCCCTTAACAATACGATCGCATAAATATCAAATAAACCAAAGGAGTATTATCAATGGCAATTTCCAAAGATAAGAAACAAGCTTTGGTTGCAGAGATGAGCGAGTTGTTTGCCGGTGCAAAAGCTATCGCCGTGGCTAAATACCAGGGCACTAGCGTAGCTGAATTGCAAGAGCTGCGCAAAGCTGCTCGCGAAAATGGCGTAGTCGTCAAAGTTGTCAAGAACCGCTTGGTGCGCGTAGCTTTTGCCGCTAGCGAGACATTCAAAGAGACTGATACTTCTGCGCTGCAAGGCCAGTTAATTTATGCTGTTTCTAGCGACGACGAGGTGATGGCTGCTAAAGTCCTTAATGACTTTGCAAAGACTCATCCTAGCGTCGAACTAGTCGCTGGATTCAGCGGTGAGGGCTTGGCCCAGAGTGCTGCCGATGTGGTAGCTCTGGCTGGCTTGCCGAGCAAGAATCAGCTCATCGCCGAGGCTGTGGCGCAACTGCTCAGTCCGGTGCACGACGTCACCAACGCGCTTTCTGGCAATCTGCATGCATTGCTGGACGGCGTGGCGGACAAAGTAACCGCTTAAGCAACCAATCTAATTAAAATTTAACTACAAGGAGAATCACTATGGCAGACCTAAAGAAACTTGCCGAAGAGCTGACTAAATTGACAGTTCTCGAAGTAAATGAATTAAAGAATATCCTCAAAGAAGAATACGGCATCGAGCCAGCTGCTGCCGCAGTTGCCGTTGCTGGTCCAGCTGCCGACGCTGGTGCGGCCGCCGCTGATGAAAAGACTGAATTTACCGTCACTTTGAAAGACGCTGGCAGCCAAAAAGTTGCCGTCATCAAAGCCGTCAAGGAACTAACTGGCCTTGGCCTCGGCGAGGCCAAAGCTTTGGTTGATAACGCACCAAGTCCAATCAAAGAGAAAGTCAGCAAAGACGAAGCCGAAGCTGCCAAGAAAGCCTTGGAAGAGGCTGGCGCTACCGTCGAAGTCGCTTAATCTCGAATATATTTCCAGATTCGCACGATCGTATTGTTTTAGAAAACGCCTCCAAAATTTGGGGGCGTTTTTGTATGTCTAAAGCAGTCGACGATTTTTACAACGACTTTGTGTTCATATCTGTTAAACTTGTGGAAAGATAGCCTGAAGGGTTGACGTGATATCCTGATGCGTTATAATTGGAATGATATTATAAAAACATACAAAGGATTGCGAGACTAGTATGTCAGAATTACCAGAGAAACAAGTCAAGCGGCTCAAGATGCTTATTCAAGACGCCGAGACTAATTTGGCTGCTGCCAAAGAGCTACTAATTAGCATAATGGGCGAAGACGGGCAAGTCGTGATGCCAACTAATAGCCGCGAGGATGTTTCGGGCAAAGTTATCGAGGGCGTTTTCGACGGCCAGACGATGGTCGGCCCGGATGGCAAAAATTACCCGGTACCAGCTAATTACGCTAGCAAGTCTAAGCTAGTTGAGGGCGATATCCTCAAACTAACTATCGCAGATGATGGCGGTTTCATATACAAGCAAATTGGCCCGGTTGCCCGCAAGCAAGTTATCGGTACGCTTACGCAGCATGACGGCGCTTACTATGTTGAAGCGCAAGGCAAAGAATATCGGATTTTGCTGGCGAGCGTGACCTATTTCCGTATCAATGTTGGCGATCAGGTTACTATCATTGTGCCAGAAGACAATCCTGATGCTACCTGGGCGGCAGTTGAAGCAGCTCTATAATCTATAAGTTTGGATTGTCACAAATAGGGGTATTAATGCATGATTTAGGCGAGGGAACTTTTCGGTTTACACGGGTCAGCTACGATCCCAGTAGTAACTTGCCGTATTTGCGCGTCATGGATGATGGCGGTAAGTTCTGGCGTATGCAGCCGCAAGGCGAATTTACTCTGTCGTTTGATACTAGTACCAAAAAGTGTATTGGCTGGTACGATTTGGCAGCTAAGCAATGTCATCGCTGTCCCGGTGACCGCCAGCTTGATGATAAATACGAGCAATGTCCAGAGTGCCAGCAGAAGACTGGCTTCAATCCAGCGTTCTATAATACTACCAATATCAGCCAACAGCAGGCTGAGCTGAATCAGCAGCCGCATATCTTATACTTAGCTTATTTCTCGCCAGAGGTGATAAAGGTTGGCATTTCTTATACTGAACGCAAACTAGCGCGATTGTTAGAACAAGGTGCCCGCAATGCTGCTATCCTTGAAGTATTTCCTAGCGCTAACATCGCTCGCCAATACGAAGCGAAGATCGCCCGGCTGCCAGGTCTTTGCGAGAGTGTGCAGCTGCGCAAGAAAGCAGCAATTCTAGCAAATGAGCATTACGATCCGACGCTAGCCGAGCAGAAATTACATCAAACAATTCAGCGAATCGCAGAGGAGTTAGGCGTTAAATTTGATAACAGCGAGTTCTTGAATTTATCGCCATACATGCTAACTATCGAACCAAAAAGCGATGATCTAACGGAAATAATTGAGCCAAAAATTGCCGGCCGCTTCGCAGGGCTAATTGGCGGTATGCTAATTATGCAGCAAAATAGCCGCTTTATTTTCTTACCAATCAAAAAATATATCGGATACGATATGACTATTAGCCGTACTGTTGAGCAGCTAGATTTAGCGCCAGTTCAAGCTTCGCTATTTTAATCGCTGATTCTGCGCTATAATATAACAAATGGGTAAGGCTTTATATCGGAAATATCGCAGCCGGTCGCTGAGCGAGATTGTCGGGCAGCCGCATATTACGGCGATTTTAGAGCGGGCAATTGCTAACGGAACGACGGCGCACGCGTATCTGCTGACTGGGCCGCGCGGCGTTGGCAAAACGTCAATTGCACGGATTCTGGCGCACGAAATCAATCGCTTGCCATACCGCGATGAATCAACTCATCTCGATATTATCGAGATTGATGCAGCTAGCAATAATTCAGTTGAAGATATCCGTGATTTGCGCGAAAAAGTTCAGATTGCGCCTGTTAGCGCTCCCAAAAAAATCTATATTATTGACGAGGTTCATATGCTGAGCAAATCAGCGTTCAATGCACTGCTCAAAACACTTGAAGAACCGCCCGAGCACGCTGTGTTTATCCTAGCAACCACTGATGCCGATAAATTGCCAGCTACGATTCTTAGTCGTGTTCAGCGCTTCAATTTCCGGACAATTAGCCAGGATGAAGTTGCTGCGCATCTGCGTACCATTGCTGATGCCGAGCAGATTTCTATCGACGACGACGCCCTGCAGCTAATTGCTCGCTATGGGCAGGGAAGCTTCCGCGATAGTATTAGTTTGTTAGATCAAATGCGAAATTTAAGCAGCGAGAAAATTACTGCCGCTATGGTCGAAGACTCGCTAGGTTTAGCAAGTACAGCTGAGGTTCGACAGCTGCTAGAGGCTTATTGCGCGGGCGATTTACAAATGATCGCCGATAACTTGCGCGCGCTTGAGCATAGAGGTGTGCCAGCCAATGCTATCAGCGAGCAACTGCTACACGAAATCCGTAGCGACATCATCAATAAATCTAATTGCTTGCCGCTGGCCGACAAATTATTATCAAATCAGAAAACTGCTTGGCCGTATGTCAAATTGCTGATAGCACTCAGTTCTAATGCAGATGTTTCTAATTCTGATGTTCCTGCGGTGTCAACACCAGCGCGGCCGGAATCAGCGCAACCAATGGCCGTGAACGAACCAGCGCCTGTTTACGCGCCGCAGCCAGCTAGCGATGTTCCGCAAAAAAAGAAGAAAAATGTCCAGCCAAATCAAACAGCTAATTTTGACTGGTCAAAATTTCTCGAGGCTGTTCACGCAAAATCCACTGGCGCCTATAGTTATCTCGCGAAAAGCGGCTACGAATTAGACGATCAGCAGTTAACGATTTTTACTGGTAAGAAATTTGCTAAAAGTCAAATCGAAAAGTCGCTGCCAGTGCTTGCTGGCGCTCTACAGGCACAAAATCTTGACCGTGAAATTATCGTCAGCGCTAAGCCAAAACCGCCAAAAGATAGCCAAACTGCCGCCGTTCTTGATATTATGGGCGGAGGAGAAGAGGTGAATTTGTAATGGCCAAGCAAAAAGAAGTCGCTGCCAAAATACCGCCGCAGAGTATCGACGCCGAGATGAGCTTGCTCGGAGCAATTTTGATTGACGACGACGTGCTAGCGGATGTCAGCGAGACGGTAAAACCGCAAGATTTTTACGACAAACGGCACCAGCTGATTTTTAAAAGTATGATGCGCTTATACGAGCAGCACAAACCAGTCGATCTCTTGACTTTAACCGAGGAACTCAAGAAAACTGATAATTTCGAGACAGTTGGCGGCTCGACGTACCTAACCGAGCTAACTAACTATGTACCTACGGCTGCTCACGCTGCTAGCTATGCTGAAATCGTTGCTCAGAAAGCTGTCCGCCGGCGCCTGATCAAAGCTAGCGGCGAAATCAGCGAATTAGGATTCGACGAAGAAACACCAACCCAAGAAATCCTCGAAAAAGCCGAAGCTGAGCTATTCAACGTCTCTGACCAAACGATTAAGCAAGACCTAGTCAGTATCGAAACTATCCTCGACGAGAGTTTCTCGCGTATCGAGGAGTTGCACCGCAATAAAGGCCAGCTGCGCGGTATCCGCACCGGCTATCAAGACCTCGACAACATGACGGCCGGTTTGCAGCGCAGCGACTTGATTATCTTGGCAGCGCGGCCAGCTATGGGTAAAACTGCTTTCGTGACTAATTTAGCCTATAATGTAGCGACTATAGCCAAGCTGCCAGTACTGTTTTTTAGCCTCGAGATGAGTAAGCAGCAGTTAATCGACCGCATGCTAGCCGATGCTGCTGGCGTTGATAGTTGGAACATTCGGACCGGCAACCTCAGCGATGACGACTTTGCGAAAATCAGCGAAGCCATGGGCGAAATGGCTGAAGCGCCGATTTATATCGATGACACGCCAGCGCTTAGTGTTCTCGGTATGCGCACCAAAGCCCGCCGAATCGCGCATAATCAAACGCTCGGGTTAATTGTCGTCGACTATCTGCAGTTGATGCAGGCTAATGGTAATTACAACGGCAATCGCGTTCAAGAAGTTAGCGAAATTAGCCGCGGTTTGAAGATCATCGCTCGCGAGTTGAATGTGCCAGTGATAGCGCTTAGCCAGCTTAGCCGGTCGGTTGAGAACCGTACGCCACCAATTCCGCAGCTGGCTGACCTGCGCGAGTCGGGAAGTATCGAACAAGATGCTGATATTGTTACGTTTATTTATCGCCCTGGCTATTACGAACCAGACAACCCAGATGTCGCCAATATCACCGACTTAATCATTGCCAAGCACCGTAATGGCCCGGTTGGCAAAGTCCAGTTATACTTCCACCCAGAGCGCCTGCGTTTCATGTCGCTCGATAAGCGCCACGAATAATCTCTCGCGTGATATAATCATAATTAGTATGCGTAAACCTGCGGACTATACTTTATATAAATATCGCTATATTTTGAGTTATTTTTGCATCGCCGTACTTTTGGTGGCAGTGCTATGGATCGGCGTATTGTATACTCCTGGCGGTTTGCGCGAGCAAGAAATCAAATCTGTTAGCCAGGCTAGTATGTTGTCGCGCCAAACTCTTGAGCCGTCGATGGTGGTAAATCTACCGTATTATCTACTGCAGCGGCTATCAATTTTTGTGTTTGGTGTCAGCGAATTTTCGATTAAACTGCCGTCAATTGCGCTCGGCACCTTGACGATGCTAGGTATTTTCATGTTGATTCGCGCTTGGTTCAAGCCCAACGTTGCTGTCATTTCGACGATTGTATTGGCAACTTCGACACATTTTCTATTCCAAGCGCAAGACGGTACGCCCGGTATTACCTTTAGCGCTGTTGCAGTATGGCTGATGGTTGCGGGCATGTATGTAACGCGCGGTAAACATTTTCATACATTCTGGAAAGTGCTTGGCGGCGTGTTGATGAGCGTCGCGCTTTATTTGCCGATGGGCGTATATCTGGATTTAATTATAATTATCGTAGCCTTAGTTCATCCGCATATTCGAGCGATTATCAAGCGGCTGCCCAAGAAAAAACTACTCATTGCGCTGTTGGTCGGCTTGGCTGCGATGGCGCCGCTAGTTTATGCCTTAATATTAGAGCCAAAAGTTATTGGCAAGGTGCTGCTCGGTTTGCCGTCAGACTTCGTGCATCTCAAAACTAATGCGCTACTTTCGAGCCTTAGTCTGTTTGGTTTTGCTGCTACTGATAGTGCTGCTGATGGTCTACTGAGGCCAGCTTATGCTATGCCGTTGGCGGCTATTGCCTTGCTAGGTTTTTGCCGCTTATTAGCGACACATTATACAGCGCGCAGTTATGTTACTATCCTGATGAGTTTGGTTATGGTGCCGCTTGCCTTGCTTAATTATAATAATCAGTATGTAATATTTGTTCTGATGGTAATTGCAGTTGCTACTGGCTTTGATTTCTTGATTCGCTATTGGTATCGGCTATTTCCGTGTAATCCATATGCTCGCGTTGCGGGTTTATTGCCATTAAGCGTACTAGTCAGCGGATTGATTTATATTAGCGTTAATCAATATTTTAACGGGTATACGTACAATCCGGCTGTTGTTCGCGCCTACAATAGTGATCTATCACTAGTTAATACCCAATTGCAGCGTCAAAAAAATATGACACTCTTGGCTAATTCGGACGAGGCGCCTATTTATAATCTAGCTGCTCACTACAATAAATCTTTGACGGTTGCTACCGAGCTTAATCCTGAAGCAACCCAAGCTGTGGCGACACGCGTCGCCCGCCGCAAGATTCCGAAAGACTGGCAGCTAGAGAGTATCATAACTAACGCTCGTGCTCAAAATGGCGACCGGCTCTATGTCTACAAAAAATTGCCGTAATAAGTTATAATTGGTAGAGTTAATTTCTGAAGAAGGGGAGTCAAAATGGCCTTGAATCAAATGAAAATGTTGAATGATTTGCGCAAAGCACAGAAAGCTTTAGCTAAAGAAATCGTCGAGGTTGAGGCGGGCGATGGTGCAGTCATTGTCCAAATCACCGGCGAGCTCAAGATCAAGTCAATTAAAATTAATCCAGAGTACGTTGATCTGGATAATATCCACCAGCTTGAACACTGGATCGAGATTGCTATCCGCGACGGTATGGCTAAAGCGCAGGAAATTGCTGCCGAAAAGATGAAACCGCTGATGGGCGGGCTAGGAAGTCTCGGATTATAAACTAATGGCTCTATTGCCAAGCGCGCTTGAGCGTGTTATTGAGGAGTTGGGTCATTTGCCAGGCGTTGGGCCGCGGACGGCTGAGCGCTATGCTTATTTCTTGCTAAAAAACGATTCTCGCACTACTGAAGCGCTAGCGAATGCCTTGCGGCAGTTGCATACTCAGGTCAAAAGTTGCCCGAAAACTTTCGCGCTAATTGACGCTGACCAGGAAATCTCGCCCTTGTATAGCGATCCGAAACGCGATCGCCAGCTAGTTGCCGTTGTTGAAGAGCCGCTAGATATAGTGGCGTTAGAACGCACCGGGCAATTCCAAGGTACTTATCACGTATTGGGCGGAACGATTTCGCCGATTGACGGCGTCGGGCCAGAACAGCTTCATATACCTGAGTTATTGCAGCGATTGCGCGACGATAACGTCGAGGAGGTTATTATCGCCACCAACGCTAGCGTCGAGGGCGAATCAACGGCGCTATTCATCCAGCGCCAAATCAAGGAATCGCACCTAGCCACCAAGGTCTCGCGTTTAGCTCGCGGCATTCCTGTGGGAGTCGATCTAGAGTATGCCGATCAAATTACCCTCGGGCACGCGCTGGAAGGGCGGCGGTTTTTGTAAAAAAAGAAAATAGCCCGCCGAAAACGTGCTCAAGCCGGAAACTGGATTTCAATCCAGCAGACGCTAAAATGCGCGTCTCGAACCGAATTGAACAATTTTCAGCGAGCTATTTTCTGACGGACCAACCCTACTTCTCACCGTCCTGCTTGCGCCAGTAGCGCATCAGCAGGTTGTGTGCAAGAAGCCCACCAGGGATGGAGATGGCAATGACCAGAGCGAAGCACAGCGCTTCTGCTTTGACAACGCTACGCATTACCGCTCCGGCCAAGATGCCGATAGCGATCGGCAATGAACTAAGAAAGCCGCCAACGACGGCTCTGTTCCGGCCTCCGTCCACTTTTTTCACCTCCTCTCGAGGCATGCTCAAAGCAAGGGCGACTTCTGCCCTAGACTGACTTTGAGCAAAAGTTAATATATATCAATATCAGAACAAAAAGTCAAATTTTCTGTAAAATCACACTGTGTTTTTGTAACTTTACTTGCACAAAAAGACGGCAGATTCAGTTAGTTGTATTATATTATATGAGTTTGTTAGTTTTATTTTTCTGACTTTTTCTTCTGCTTTGACTTTACAATTGGCGAAGCAACAGCACAGCCAATCGCACCAAGTATTGACACGACGGCGATTTGGCGCATAATATATTTGCCTCTGCCGAATGGGCCTTCTTCCCACGCCATATGAGCTTTCAAGCTTTCTGAAGTTATCGGGCAATTTTTCTTAGTGTCTTTGAATCCGGAACTTGGCTGGCCGTTTTTGGCGCAAACGTATTCTGGTTCTGGTCCGGACGGCGGTATGCAGCTGACAGCAATTAATACTGCCGCAATAGCCGCAAGCGATCCAGCGATGACTAATAGTAATTTTGATGTTTTCATAAAACCTCCTTAATTTAACAAAGCTTACAGATATTGTAACACTAGGTTTACCTGTTAATAATTTTTAGCCTGCTATGTCAAGCAAATCGCAATACGCTAAACCTATATTGACTGAATGAGTTGTTGGTAAATGCCATGCGTCTGTCTAATTCTTGCTACTGATACCGATTCGTTTACGGTGTGCGCTTGGTCGAAATCGCCAGGACCGTAGATGACCGTCTCTGCGCCAATGGCCTGGAAGAAGGCTTGATCGGTACCGCCGTAGCTGACTGCTGTCTCAGCTTCTGGTAGCAAGCGCTGCATGGTTTTCAAGATTTTGGCGTTCGTATCGCACAAAGCAGACGGTACAGGTGTAGCGGGATGCCGCCATGTGCAATCGTAGCGGGCAGCTATCTCGTCAACCCAATTTTCAAAGTCTGCGTCCAGGGGCGGCGTGGTGCGGATATCGACCATCACAGAGCTGACACCAGCTGTTTTGTTGTTAGAGTATGACCCTGCAGGTTCAACGCGCGTTGGCGTGAAGCTAGGAGTACCCAAAATATCGTGGCTATAGGCGGCATGAAGCTGCTCGCGAATCTCTGGCAAATCATTCAGGAACGACACCACGGCTGGCAGCGAACTATCGTAATAAGCGCTCTCTTGCGAGGCGTGGCTTGACGTGCGCTCAAAGATAAATTCAACAAACTTGTTACCGCGATGTCCGATCTCGATGCGATTATCCGTCGGTTCGGCGATGGCGCAGCTAACTTCTTCGTACTGTGTGTTTTTTGAAAAATACTTAGCAAAATCAGCCGACCCAGCACCATCAACCTCTTCGCTAGCAACGGTGACGCACCACATGTCAAGATCATCACGCCGGTTATTTGCGTATTCGGCGGCGGCTATCATTTGTAGAGTGACGCCAGCTTTCATGTCGGTGGCTCCTAGACCATACAGCCGACCGTCCGTAACGTATGGTTGCCACGGACTCTGCCGCCAAGCCGACTCATCGCCAGGAGAAACCGTATCAACATGCCCGCACAAAATGAGCGCGCGCTTTGCTATCTGCTTTTTGGCACGGATTAACCCGGCGGTAAAGCGCTCATCAGTAATAACCTCGTCAAAATTAGCTGATCGCATCCATGATGCAACGAAATCTAAAGCTTCTGCCTCGTTGCCTGATACTGACGGTATAACAATGAGCTGCTTAGCTAATTCAATGATATCTAGTTGGTCTCGGTCGGAGTGTTCCATACCACTACGGTATCACAACAACCATGCTTTTTGCTACCCTGACCATACAACGGACACTCTTGGCATAATGCCAGCGCCTCTGGGGGCACTTCGTCTGCTGATTCTATCTCGCGCCCGCCAAGCCGTTTGGCTATAGGCAAGCTGTCTGAATTGCAAAATGCATAAGGTGTAATTCCTTCGTCTTGCATTGCCTTAATAATTCTTTCAAATAAAATCGTTCCGACGCCGTGGCCGCGCAGGCTATCATCTACTTTGAGTGAGCCGACCTCGGACATTGGACGAGTGCCATGATTAACCGGCTCCATCGCTCCGACGTATCCGACTACATTGTTCGTGATAAAGCTAGCGTCTATAATGTCTTCAGCTTCGGGTGGCCGCAAGGCTACGATACCAGTGTACTTACCAGCGATATCCGCATCAGATACAGGCAGCATCTGCTTATCGCCTGGGCTGCGGTGGTTGACGAAATTAGCAATCGCTTTTATAGCAGTGGACGCCTCATCGTCGCCTAAGTGCGAAGTTAGCTAGCCTAGCGGCATAATTAACAGTTTGATTTCCGCTTCTTTCGACTTTGGGGCGGTGGTGATTACCTCGGCCATATCCTTATATTATAGCATAAATACTATAAAAAAACAAGGGCAGCTAATGTGCTAGTGGCGGCAATGAGATATAATAAATGCTATGAATAATAAGCAAACTCCTGAACTTAATAAAGTTAAACTATTGGTTCGTGAATTACTAGGCGGCGACACCTCAGGACACGCCGATGATCATGTCGAGCGGGTGGCGCTGCTGGCAGAACGTTTTGCTAGCGAATGCAGCGAATCAGTGGATCTACAAGAAGTGCTGTTGACGGCTTGGCTGCATGACGTTGATGATTACAAATTGGTCGGCAAGGCGCAGGCAGAGAAATCAACGAACGCAATAAATATTATGACGCAAGCAGAAGTGGCTGATAATCTAAGCCGGGCGGTGCTAGAAAATGTTGCGGCGATTGGTTATAGCAAACGGCTGAACGGCAGGCAGCCGCAGCGGCTGGCGGGTCAAATTGTGTCTGACGCTGATATGTGCGATGCTATCGGCGCGGTCGGGATTGAGCGGGCGCTGGTCTATGCTTGCCATCACGGCGGGCGGATTTTTGATCCCAAAGTTTGGCCGAATGTTAATCTGGCGGCGCATGAATATAATGCTGACGGCAATACCCACGATACCGACGGCTTCATTAATCATTTCTTTGAAAAGCTGCTGAAACTGAAGGGTTTGATGCTGACCGAGCCAGGGAAGACGGAAGCAGAAAGCCGCCAGCAAATTATGGTTGATTTCTTGCACCATTATTTCCGGGAGAAGAATGCGCCAGAGTGGAGCGAATTTTTGGAAGAATACTTACGCCGTTGATAGGCCGCTGAAGTACTTTCTTGTTTATTCCAATCCTCTGCCCGGAAAGCTGGTGCTCAAAATTCTTAAGCCGGTGTCCACAACCAGTTGGCAGGCTTGCCGTTGCGAAAGGGGAGTGAGGTGCTTGTTCTCGCCGCTTGGGTGGAGTGAATGGCCAGCTTTTGGTATGACGATAGCTCGTCGTCTGGCTCCGTGTAATCCGCGCAGTTGCCAACTTCGCCTCCAGCTGCTAACAATTAACGGAGTATTAGTATTCCAGTCTCTTTCTGCTACAATTACTGCTGCGTGGCCAACTTCGACTGATTGGTGCAGTTGATGTTCTAGACCGTGAGCTTCTTGGATGCCATAGAAATACTCGGGAGGAATAGGGAGCCACTCGTGGCATAGAGCATCAAAATCGCCTATTTTGCCGTCCGGAAATGTCGGGCACTTCATTTCGGTGTCGTTATTGCGCCGTCGTTTTCTAGAATTTGGCAGTTGAATTACTTCGCCGGGGTTTGGTAATGGGGGTGAAAAAGTTACAAGTGCTGCGTTTACTTTTTCTTCCGTCATGGACAATAATGCCCGATGAGCAGCAATTGTACCCATACATTGGGCTATTAGTAATACAGAGCCTTCTTTGCCTCTGTCAGATACGTTATCCATTATTTCTTCATATTGTTCTGAGGGAGAACGGACACGAGAGCCGATTGCGTCATCATCGGTAACGCCGTGAATATTATGAGGAGTAATGTTATACTCTGACAGGGTATTTTTAATATGATTAAAAGCGACTGAGCCTCTTGTCAAATGACTACCGCCCCCGCCTATGCAAAAAGTTGTTATCGGCCTTCTTAGATTATCCATCGTTTCGTTTATTATAATATCACACATTGCATATTTGTCAAATGTATAAGTTAATGTATCATTGTGTTAATATTGGAATATGAAGCAGGCGATAATTGTTCACGGTAAGCCGTCTAAACAGTCATATTTTAACCCAAATTTACCGAGTACCAGTAATTCGATTTGGATTCCATGGCTGCAACAGCAGCTGCTAATTCGCGGTATTGACACTCAGACGCCCGAGATGCCTGAATCATGGCGACCAGATTACTCACTGTGGCGACAGACTTTTGAAAAGTATGATGTAAATTCAGAAACTATATTGGTTGGTCATAGTTGTGGCGGGGGTTTTCTAATTCAATGGATGAGTGAGAACCCGCAAATTTGTGCAGGCGACGTTTATCTTGTTGCGCCAGCTTTTGGCGATAAGTTTAATCCCGAAGCTCCATATGACGAGCCGCTTCGTGGCGGTTTTTTTGATTTTGAGATTGACGAGGCGCTGCTTGATCGCGTACGTAGTCTAACTATATTTTACTCTGACAATGACTCGGTGCGAGTTGACACTGCAATAAAAATTCTAAAAAAATCTTTCCCGTCTGCCTGTTATCGATTATTTCCGGGATATGGACATTTTTGTGGTAAGCGCGACATGGCCGACGATACTTTTCCTGAGTTGTTTGAAACAATATTTCGTAACAAAAATAATTATTGAAGAGAGGGGCTGACTGACATTATTCGCAGTTTGATTACTTGATATAAGATATAATAGTACTTGTGAATAAGAAGTTACAGCAAAAGCTCAAAACTCTACCGCGCAGCCCAGGTGTTTATTTTCATAAGTCGGCGAGCGGCGAGATTATCTATATTGGCAAAGCGGCGGTGCTGAAAAACCGTGTGCGCCAGTATTTTCAGAGCAGCAAAGATTTTGACGCCAAAACTCGGGCGCTGGTCGCCGAAATTTATGATACCGATTGGATCGAAACCGAGAGCGAGATTGACGCGCTATTCCTAGAAAGCGAGATGATCAAGCGTTATATGCCGCGCTACAATATTCTACTGCGCGATGATAAATCACAAACTTTCGTGCGAATTGATATGAAAAGCGAATGGCCGACGGTGACTTTTACGCGCAGCCCTGCTGATGACGGTGCGACCTACATTGGCCCTTTTTATAGTGGTTTGCCAGTCAAGAAGGCGCTGCGTTATTTGCGCAAAATTTTTCCTTATTATATCAAGCCGCCCAGACGCGAACATGCTAATTTAGAAGAGCAAATCGGTTTGGCGCCCAGCCTTGATATGACCAGTCACGAGTACAAGAAATCTTTGCGCAAGCTGATCAAATATATCGAGGGTGGACGCGTCAAAATTGCGCAAGAAATTGAACGCGACATGAAGCGAGCGGCGCGTAATCAAGAATTCGAGACAGCCGCGCAGCTTCGCAATAAGTTGATTTATTTACGCGAGCTGCAGCGGCGGATTATGTTCGGCGACCGTGAGTTCATTAATATTTCGAAGGACCAAGCGCTAGTGCAGTTGGCTGAGTTGTTGAGTTTGCCGTCGCCGCCAGCACGGATTGAGGGCTATGATATATCACATATGAGCGGCACAAATGTAGTGGCAAGTATGGTGGTTTTCACAAATGGCGCTAGCGACCGGACACATTATCGTAAGTTCAAGATGCACGTGCAGCGTAACGACGACACTGCTAATATGCGCGAGACTATCAGGCGGCGCTTTAGCGAGAAAAATCGTAAAGATTGGGGGATGCCGGATTTGTTGTTGATTGATGGCGGTAAAGGGCAGCTTGGTGCGGTACTCGACGAATTAGACAAGCTAGACGTTACGGTGCCAGTAATTGGCATAGCGAAGCGCGAAGAAGAAATCGTTGTCGCCAAGAATCGTTCGCGTACTAATGATGATGACGCGTTACTAGGTCAGTTGATGAAAGAATCGCGTCCCGGTATTAGCGTGCTGGATTCTGGTGATTTTTACTTAATTAATTTGCATGCTGGGCAGCAGAATGCTGGCTCGCACTCGCGAAATCTGCGCGGCAGCGATACTATGAGCGAGTATGATGATGTCGTAAAGCTATTTCAGCGTATTCGTGACGAGGCGCATCGTTTTGCTGTTAGTTATCATACAACGCTCAAGCGCAAAGGCGCCACCAAAAGCGATCTTGACGATATTCCTGGTGTCGGTTCGGCAACGCGGCGCAAATTACTGCGGCGCTTTGGCAGTATGCGGGCAGTTAGGCGAGCTAGCCAAACGGAAATTTGCGATGCTATCGGGCAAGCGCTAGGAACTCGCGTCTATGAGGCTTTTTGCTACCAGGGTGACGATATGCCGCAACTATGAAAAATACGGCTGATGCGGTATACTGTAGCAGTATGAGTAAACAATTTATAGCTTTTATTCTCCGGTGGATACTGAACTCGCTGGGAATTTGGGTAGCGGTGCGGATTTTTGGTACGGGTTATAGCAATGCTCAAATCGATTCTAGTTTGGTGGCCTTTTTCGGCGCCGGGCTGATTTTTTCAATCATCAATGCGACGCTTAAGCCGATTGTGATGATTTTGTCGTTACCGATGATTTTGGTAACGCTTGGCTTTTTCACGATAGTTGTTAACGGTTTTTTGGTTTGGCTATCATTGATGCTGGCGCCAGGCTTGCAAATGACGTTTTTGAACTCGATTTTTGCAGGCTTGATATTAAGTTTGGTAAACTATGTAGTAAGTAGTGTTCTGGAGCTCAGTTATCACGACGAACGAGAGGAGAAAGCATAAATGGACGTAACGTTAACTCTACAAATTGTTATGGTAATATCGGCAGTGCTGATGATAATTTCGGTTCTGCTGCAGCAGCGTGGGGCTAGCCTGGGTGCTGGATTTGGCGGTTCTGGCGAATTGTATACGACGCGGCGCGGTCTCGATAAAAACTTGTTTGAAGTAACGATTTTCTTGGCTGTAGCGTTTGTGATGTCGATTGTGGCACTGTTGGTTTTGCCGAACTTATAGATAAATCAAGGGTGGATATAAATGAGTAAAGCAAGTAAGGGCAAACTGAGGCTGGGCTACAAGCGGCTAGCGCTGAGAGTCAAGCATGCCGAAGGCGCCACGCAGCGCCATGCTAGCCGCTTTATTCTGCGGCGTATTGAAAATGTCCGCTTAGTGATGACCGAGATTATGATTTGGCTGGCTGCCATAGCCTTGCTGATAGCTGGCTTGGGTATTCAGTATTCCTGGAATTCGCAAGGCAGCAAGAAGGATGGCGCTAAATCTGGCGGCGTGTATGTCGAGGGAGTGATTGGCAATATTAGCACGCTTAATCCTTTGCTAGCGGCTAGCGAACCTGAACAGGCGGTATCACGGCTGTTATTTTCGTCTCTGTATCGTTACGATGTTACCGGAGCGTTGCATACTGACTTGGCCGAATCAATGACGGTAAAAGATGACAAAGTTTATACAATCAAGCTGCGCAATGCCGTCTGGCACGATGGTAAAAAGTTGACTGCCGAAGACGTTGTATATACAATTAATCTGATCAAAAACCCGCAAGTGCGTTCGCCTTTGCGAGTTAATTGGCTAGACATTTCGGCGCGGGCAATTGACGATTCAACAGTAGAGTTTATGCTACCAGCGGTGTATGCCGGGTTTTCGCACGCCTTGACTTTTCCGGTAATACCTAAGCATATTTTGCAAACTGTTAGTCCGTCGTCAATGCGCGAAGCTGATTTTAGCAGCAACCCAGTCGGCAGCGGACCATTTGCTGTTAAACGAGTTCAAACTAGCGAGTCAACTAGCTCTACCGACGTGGTGCGGATGGAACCGAATACTAAATATTACGGGGCAGTTTCGACTTTGTCGCGCCTGGAGCTGCGAGCTTACGGTAATGAATCGCTGTTAGTTAAAGCTGTAAATAGCGGCGAGGTTTCGGCTGCTTCGGGTTTGTCTTTGTCGGCTGCTGATAACATTAAATCTAAACAGTACTCGACTAAACATTGGCTTCTCAACAAAGGCGTCTATCTTTTGATGAATAATCGCAGTCAAACACTTCAAGATGCCAGAGTTCGCCGGGCTTTACGCTACGCTACTGATACTTCATCAATTCGCGCAACTGTCGGCGACAATGTGGCGCGGCTGGACACGCCGATTTTGCAAAGTCAGATTGCGCAAAAACTGCCGGCAGCGCCAGATTATAGTTTAGATAAGGCCAAAGCGTTGCTCAAAGAAGCAGGCTGGACTTATAACCAAGGCCAATGGAAAGGCAAGGATGGCCGGCCGCTGGCGGTTGCTGTGACAACTTCGTCTGGGCGCGATGAATACAAGAAAATAGTCGATGCGCTTAAACAACAATGGTCAAAGCTTGGCGTTGATGTCCAGCTGCGCGAAATCGATACCAGCTCGACAACTACTAGCTTCGTGCAAAGCGTGTTGCAGCCGCGCGACTACGATGCTTTGTTGTATGAATTGGAGCTTGGCGCTGATCCAGACGTTTTTGCCTACTGGCATTCGTCGCAGGCTAGCGCTTCTGGTTACAATTTTGCTAATTATTCTAATCGAACAGTTGACAACGACTTGGTTGGCGGGCGTTCGCGCACTAATTCAGCTCTGCGGGCAGCTAAGTATATTCAGTTTGTTAATCAGTGGCTGAATGATGCGCCAGCAATTGGCTTGTATCAATCTGTCGGCAGCTACGTTTTGAACAATGGCGCGTCGATTGTTGAGCCGCGCGGTTCTCTAAATACTATGAACGATCGCTACGCTGACGTAACGACGTGGTCTACGGGTAGGGCTTCTGTTTACAAAACTCCGTGAGGTTAGTATAATTATAATCACGCCAATTAAAGCACTGTGCACTGGTGGCGGAATTGGTAGACGCGCTAGCTTGAGGGGCTAGTGGCCATTGCGGCCGTGGAAGTTCAAGTCTTCTTCAGTGCACCATTTCAGAGTAAAAATCCAAATCCTCGCCCGACTGGGCGATTTTTTGGATTTTTACTCTGAAATGGTGCGATTTTACGCCTACGCTAGAACCTATTTCAACACGAAGTCACAAATCTA